>Ga0307998_1001355_pt1 | contig 13110 bp, 14 predicted proteins | sample Davwhametageno37_FD_203147 | JGI IMG/M metagenome (GOLD analysis project Ga0307998, IMG submission 203147) | Marine microbial communities from Davis Island wharf, Antarctic Ocean - #37 | ecosystem: Environmental > Aquatic > Marine > Unclassified | place: Antarctic Ocean: Davis Island wharf...
TTATGGCAGCCAGGAATGCCTTTATTAGGTGTTATCTCTACTAACCCAGCTGTTCAAATGAACGATATGGGAATTGAACCAGGAAGTACTTCTAAGAAAGCAAAAATGAATCCATTCATTGCTCTTAAAGGACGTATTCCATGTTTAGTAAGTCAACCGGTTAAGAAAGGCCAATGGGTTATCCCAGATGTCGACGGAAAAGCTAAAGGTGTGGACTACGGTACAAGTGGTATAAATAGTTATGAGATTATAGGAATTGCACTTAGTGATTCCGAAAATGGAGAAGTAGAGGTGAAAGTATAATATGGCAACATATGCATCATTAAATTCAAGTACACAGACATATTGTGGAAGACAGTTAAGGACTTTTGATAAAACCGCTGGTTTTTACATCAATGCGTATGTTTATGCAAACGGTGGGGCATCCAGTTATACCAGTGGTCAATGGCATTATACAAGATTTGAATATGTTAACGCATCATATAGTGTATATAGCAATTATTTAAACAGTGGTATATACACGGGTAATCTCATTTATTCTAGTCAAGTGCAAGCTTCTATTACAAGTATTGTTAGAAGAACTGTGGATTTAATCGAAGGCAGAATGAGTAACCGAACAATCAATGCTTACTATTGTCACGCAAGCTGTCACTCATCTTGTCATTCTTCGCGAGGTAGACGCTAATGGTTATGTCAAGAGGAGATGTAAATTCGTGGGTTCAATCTTACGGAGGTGCGCAGTTAAGAACATTCGATAAAAGTGTAGGAATTTTTGTAAATGCTTATGTGAATGGGTCAGGCGTTACGAGTTATTCACGCGGACAATGGTATTATCATAGATTTGAATATGTTAATGCAAATAATAATTTATATAATAACTATGTAGATGGCACTATTAATGCTGGTAATGTTATTTACCCGATTGATATCATAGATACACTAGAAGATTTAACAAGAAGAACAGTAGATTTAATCGAAGGCAGAATAAGCAACAGAACAATTAATGCTTACTATTGTCACGCAAGCTGCCATAGTAGCTGCCATTCATCGAGAGGACGACGCTAATGTCAATGCAAAAATCATACTGCAAACAAATGCGGTATTCAGGACCAGAAAGTTTATCACCAGGTGATGCAACTAAATTTGATGTGTTAATTCAAATGGAAGTATTATCAGGATGTGAACAAGCCTGTCTAGGTTGTTTCGTTGATAAGAATATTGATCCTGCGATGAATCAACAGATCATTGATAGAGCAAAAGAATTAACAGATGGGGTTTTAAGAACAGGTCTTAATCTTAGAGAATTTGTTATTGGGCCAACTGACTTCTTTACAGCATCTAATACCGAATCTGTTTTAAACAACAAAACTGTACAAGAAATTATGCGCGAACATACTAATGCGCGTATTGCTGCACCTGCAAAATTTGATGTAGCAACAATGGAAAGAGTACAAGAGATATTTAATATCCTTGATGACGAAGATAAATTCCGTCGCGAAATGATTATTGAATTTATTATGCCAATTGGTAGAGTAGATCAAATGTTAAACGACATTCTCTATTACGAAGAAGTAATGAGAAAAGTAAAGTTCTTTAAAGAGAACACACCAAAGCAAATGGATTGGTCTTGGACATTACAAGCATCTAATGTTGTTGGTAAATCAATAGATAAAGAAACATATAATAGAATTATTAAACGCTCAGTACAAGATTACGAAACAATTGTTGAAATGAATCCTGCATTCTCAAGAGCACACAATGAATTAGTTCAGCGTAAAAACCTATTTGGTTGGAACGAATTCTTGGGAAGAGTAATTGATGAAGGTAATGCTAACGAGACAGTAATGTCGATGGCTCACCTATATTGTAATTCTATTAACTTTGTTGGTATCACTATCGTTCCAGGCGCTAATGGTCCAACCACACACTTAAATGTTATGTTACACGAGCAAGCATTCTTCTTAAAGAATAAGAATCTCGATGTTACTGGTTTAACATTCGAGCAAATACTTGATAGGAAAAATCAACTTATTGCTAAAGGTATAAATAGATCGAGTAAGGTAAAAGATTGCAATGGCTGTCAATACGCAATTGCTTGTGCAAGTAGATTAGTATTTGAAGCTCAAGAAACATTAAAGATTGATGGTTGTGTATTGAATAAAGATGTATTAAATCATTATAATCCATATGATTGGACCTGGAATGATGATGCAACTAAAAAATTAGGAGAAGCTTCATGATTGGGCAAAGTTTATATTACTTAAGTAATAAAAAGTATATTACAAATATACTAAATATCGAAACTGTAATTGGTGAATTAAATTCTTATTATCATACTAAGGATCCAAGAAATATTGTGGTTGTGCATCCAGGTAGTATTGAAGGCGCGCAGTTAGTTGAAGCTCCGATTATTTTACTTGCCGAAGGTGTTCGCACAGGTGCTAGTGAATTAATTGAGTTTAAAACATTTGAAGAAGTTGCGGTTAATACATATTTACAAAACAGTGATAAAGTAATTATATGCTTCACAGATGAACAAGATATGTTAAATGTATATTGTCGCTATATCTCTGGCCTATTAACTGCGTGTGGTTTCTATACAGATTCTGAACATAATATTGATACAATAGCTTGTAACTTTATTGATACTGTTGTAAACGCAGATAGCATTCTTTCTATGATGAGTGAATCCGATTATATTAATAATGCAGGCACTCATTGTGCAGCCACACTAGCAGCAGCAGAAACTCCAAGATTTAATTTAGTATATCAAAACGGTAAAAACTTCAGCTATGACTTATTGTTTTATTTAAATGATAACTATCCATGCGCTGCTGTTGCAAATCTTATTGTTGAGAAGTTTACAATTCATTCGTCTGTTATGGCTCAAGACGTTATGGAACACTTTACAGCTCGTCGCCACTATGCAGCATATATACTATCAGTAATAGATTATATGAATGCAAATGCAACCGAAGCAAATGACTGGGCTACCGATAAAAAAGCATGGTTTACAGACGTATATGTTAAAGCTGCAAATGCAGGTAATTATCAATTAGCATTCTATAAATTAAAAGAGCTGTGGGATAAAGTTAAAGACGATGCTGCTTTTATAGCGGTTCACCAGAATAAAGCTGATACTACTCCTGATGGCTGGGAATATATGGATCTATATACAGAGATTAATAATGTGTTCCCAATTGTACAAAAAGTTTTAGAACGAAACTTTGATATGGAAAACATCACAACAGATTTAGCACTAATTAATACAGACGTTCAGTTCTTCTCTAAAAGACAAAATCGTATTCCGTATTTAATCCATAAATATCCATTAATATAATTGAAGGTACTATAATATGAGTAATGATGAAGAAAAAAAAGCATATAAACTTCCACTTGCCCCACAAGATCTTGTAGAGATCTATAAGTTTAAGGAAGCAGAAGATGATTATGTTTTATGGGTAGATTATCTAGAGTCTAAAGAAAAGCTTTCAGCTGAGCATATTATTATTTACTTAGCTAATACTAATTTTAAAACGACATTTTCGCATATTGATGAAGATCTAATGTTAGCTTATATTAAATCAGATTTTATGATTGACGCTGGGCTGTTAACAAGATTTGTTGTAATACTATTAAAATTACGGTTTGGTCATGAACCTAATCATTTAGAAGAAAAACTTTTTAATATGTGGCCAAAAGAAGAAATGCATAACTTCGTAGATAAGCATATTGATTTAGTTAATGAACTAGCAGATACAATTGCACAAGCAATTCCTTTTGTGTTATGTTCTTTCTACAGTAATTTGCCCGATGAGATGAGAAAAGTAGAGCTAGAAGTAGCTGAAGCTGTAGAAGAAATTAAAGTAATTGACATACCATCTAATATTGGGCCGAATATTGCTAAATTAATTATTGACGGCTGGGATGGATTTTTACTTGTATGCCATATGGTAGGATTTAAACAAGTATATAACAAGCAAGTATATAATGACAAGCCAAGTTTCTTTGGAAAAGATTTATTCTTCCTTTTTACACAATCCAATATTTCGAACAATATTCTAAATATTTTTCCGCCCGGATTTATTGTTAATCATGATCAGATTAAACTAAAAACTGCAGAAGAAATTATTGACGAGATTAAAAAAGAGAAAGAGTTAGAAGAAGAAGGCGATGATAGTCCATCTGAATAAAACTCATGCCGGCTATTACAACTATGAAGAAAACAAAAGTCCAATTAATAATGATTTCCTCAGAACAGAAATTAATTTAGACATACTTCATGGATGTAGTCAGATGTGTCCTGGCTGTTTTATTCCTCGTAAGAACCTTACAAATTCAGATCATTTAACTACACTCTATAATACACTGCTTGAAAGTAGTTATTATCCGGATGAAATCGTTGTGGGTCCTACTGACATATTTGATGCAGAGAACTTTGACGAGATCATGCAACATCCTGCTATGAAAGACTTATATGGTATATCTGCCATTGGGTTTCTCACAACACTTAATCAGCCTATTGAAGTAATAAAAGAAAAGCTCGAAAAGATCTGGAGCTTATACGAAGGTATTGATAGAACACCTGATATCGATTTTAAAATTGTTTTAGATATTAATCAATATATTAATAAAGATATTCGTATGATTGATTGGTACAAAAAGCTTGCGCTGTTTGAAGAAGGTTCAGTTCAATTAAGAGTGAATTGGTACGAAGGAATCTTTGATAAAATATCTTATAACGACTTATGCCAAAAAGTATTCGATGATTTTAATGCACCGATTGTAATTACTCCGTCGTTCCTTACAGATAGAAATGTAAGAGGCAAGGTTGATAAGCATTTAAAAATGTTTAGAGAAGATCTGTTAAATCAAAATATAGATTCTAAATGGCGTAACTTATATACGTTCTTTGATTCTAGGTTTAATGGATATGGTTGTCAAAACTATAGTTTTTATAATGGAAAGATATATGTTAATCCATTTTTATACGATGCTATTATACAAAGAACACCGGAGTTTGAATCAAAAATAGATGAACCTACTCTATATGAGAATTTAGAGTACGCAAAAACTACTGACGATTGTAATGGGTGCGAATTCTTAATGAGTTGTGCTGAGCGCAATATTCATATGTATATGAGATCAAGAAAGATTAAAGGCTGCGTTGCTTTAAAGGAGTATATGCATCATGCCAATAATTAAGAACAATCTTTATTACGAACTGACCACAGAGACCCAAACGAAGCCCGTCAGCGCCGTTAAGATACAGTTGGATGTACTAGATGGATGTCACCATAAGTGTCCTGGGTGCTTTGTTCACCGACGCGGGAACGCATCTGATGTACATCAACTAGATTCAGCTAAGGAATTTATAAGAAACATTACAGACAAAGGAATACTCGTAGATGAAATGCTAATTGGTCCAACTGACTTTTTAGCATCAGAAAACTTCTATGAAGTAATGCCACACCTAGTTGATATTGTAAACGAAAACTCTCCTATATTAGCATTCGTATCTACATTAATTGATGGTGATATTTCGAGGTTTTGTGAATTCTTAAAAGATAATATTAATCTAGATACAGAAATTGAGATCGGTATTGCAACCAATCCTCATAAGTTTATGTCAATAGATTATATGGCAGACATGCAAAACAAGTTAAGATATTTAGATGAACATATAAAGCATGAAATAACATATACGTTTGTTGTAAATATTAAAGACTATGGATTAGATTATGCCGCCTTGCACGAGCATGCTGTAAAAACATTCGATACCATATTAGATTTTATTCCATCTGTTTCAAGATCTCATAGAGCAAATATTATATTAGAAACATTAGATAAGTTTAATGACTACTTTAATGTATTGACGAGAGATTCAACTTTGAATAATATAATGGTGGATCATTCTCATGCAGGAATGAATTACACTGTTTTAAATTACAAAAGAGGCGAGTGGTATTTAAGCCCGTTTATGTATGAAAATATGGCTATCTATCATGATATGTTTAAAGTTCAAACGTTTGAAGATGCTGTAACTATTACTGAATCGCAAATAGATAGAGCAAAGAATACTGAATGCGAAAGCTGTCCTATGTTTTTCTCATGCTATAATCGTAAAATTATTTTGTTAAGAGATTATCTCGGTGTTAATAGATGTATTGCACCCAAAGAAAACATGATAAATAATATACATAACTATAACGCTCCTGCCCAAGAGATGTATGACTGGGATGGGTATTCTGTAGACGCCGATAAAAAAGGTTATAGGAAAAAGTTCCTTGTAACAGAAGACGGCGACGACAGATTAGATAGGATAAAAGATATTTCTTATGTTAAATAACGAATGGAAAAGTATTGTAATTGATGGCAAAAAGCTCGAAGAGTTTAGTGCTATTTCTTCGATGGGTACCTACAAGATACAAGTTAATTTAGAAATACTTGAAGGTTGTTCTTATATGTGTCCTGGATGTTTCGTTAAACGTAGAGGTAATTGGAATCCAAAATCAATTAATCTATTTCATGAACTTGCATATGAATTAAAAGATAGAACTGATATAGTATTAGATGATATCGTAATCGGACCGACTGATTTCTATGGCGCTGAGAATCTAGAAGAAATTATTAATAACCCAAGACTTGCAGATGCAATTTTAATGATGCCTGAAGATAACAGAAATGTTCAGCACAACTGTTCTATCCTTGGTTCATTATCAGAAGAAGATATTGATAGTAAGATTAAAGCTATTGAGAACTCACCACTGGGTAAAGCAGTAGAAGCTTGGGATGTTCAAATAGCTTTAGATTTAAATAGATTAATGACTGATATAATTTATATGGAAGCACTCGATAGACGAGTAGAAACATTTAAAAATAGTTCTCTAAACTTTGAAATTAGTATGGCTACTAATATTGTTCAAGGTGTTGAAGAAATTCTATTTGCGGCGATTGACTTTGTAAGAACTAAATACGAAACAGTAATTGAAGTATTGCCGTCAGTTGTCCGTTCATTTAATCATAGTGCAAAGCATGGTGATAAGCTATTTGAATGGAATGATATGCTTACTCGCCTGTCGGTGGATCAGAATAGATTTAAAAATAAATTTCATTTCCTACAAGGAGATGTTTCTCACAAGGCTTTCCATTATTCTGTAGTAAGTGTATATCAAGGTGATATGTATATGTCGCCATTCATATATGAGAATGCACAAATACACATAGATGATTTTAAAGTACTAGTTAATGGTTCGCTTGTTGATTCTATTTTAAACAAAAAGAACGAAGTTGTCAATAGCCAAATTGAAAAAAGTTCTGATAAAGAATGTGGTAGTTGTAAGTATTTAAATATATGTGCTAATAGAATGGTTCCTATGATAATGGATACCGTGTTTGATGGAAGAAAAGAATGCATCTTAAACAAAGATGTAATCAGTTTATATGATGATGAGGTTTATAGTGGGAATAGTTACTAACAACAAAGCTGCTGCCCAAGCCGATAAAGATTTTAACTTATCGTTTAATGAAGGGCACGAGATTAAAGTTCAATTTAATTGTGAAGTACTTGCAGGCTGCGAATTTCGCTGTCCCGGTTGCTTTGTAAATAAAAAAGGAACTAACATTGGTAGCTTTGAAAGATTACATAATGCTATAGATCTATTTAATACTAATGGATACCGTGTGTCAACCATTAATATTGGTCCAACTGATTTATTCGGTAATAACAATATCCTTGATCTATTAAAAGATGAAGTATTCAGAGAATGTTTAAGTAAAGTAACAACAATACAATTCGTAACTACATTAAATAATATAAGCTATGAGGTAATTGATTTATTAAATAGTATTCCAAAAGCGCCTGGCTTTATGTATGATTGTAATATTGCTTTAGTACCACCCGTTAACTGGACAGCCATAGAAGATAAATTAGATTTATTAAACTACTTTAAAGACGATCTAAATTATTATATGGTTCACAATATGGGTAATAACGATCTTTATAATGATATGGTTGTAGATATGGCACGGGTTGCTGATGAACGCTTCGATACTATATTACAATTAAATCCTTCATTCTTTCGCGCACCTAAATCATCTTTGCAAAAACATTTAATTAATAAATGGAAATCATATGATTTTAGTGATGACTTATATCCTAAAACTATTGTTGATAAAGCTCAAGGTGGTTCATTAGAATTAAACTACACATATTGTAATGAAAGATTCTTTTGGACACCATTTATATACGATACAGCTTTAATTGGCACTGAAGAATTTGAAGTAAAAGATGAGAACGATATTGAATCTTGGACTGAAGCTAAATCGTTTCAATTTATGAAACAATTAACGTATTCTAGTGAAACGGAAAACTGTTCAGGTTGTCCTAATATGATGACGTGTATTGATAAAGGTGTGCTTTCATATATGGAGCATCATTCAATCCTTGAGTGCGTGTTTCCCGGTGTGATATCTACCAATAAAAGTTGACGGATATATTGATTGATGTTCCTGAAAACCTTGCCTAGTTGTCTTGTGCATTTCAATATCAAAATTCTTTTCATGCATTGGGTATATAGACATGATTGGTGTCCCATATTTAAGCATAACGGTGTAATCTTCATCTTTAATAGGGAATACAAGGAATACATTTAATGTGTGCTGGTGATTAAAGTTTGTAATACCTGGCGATACTAATATATCATGCTTACGCAAATCTTCGTTATAATGGCATTCTGTTACCATATACTCGCCAGGAAAGTTTGCTTTAACACACCAAGGGCCGTGTAATTTAAATACTGTTCTGTTCGGATATAATGAATCACCATATTGCTGGCCATGATGCATAGAACCATCAATTATATGTGAGTCGTGAATTGGCTCAATAGCCTCAACATCACCACTAGATTTTACTTTAAAAATAACATCTGACCATAACTTCAACGTAATTGGTTTACGCATATAATCTACAACACCAGGACAAGTTTTGATAGTCGGTGTTGGTATAGATATACCTACTCTAGATCTGAATTGGTCAAAAGAATTTTTAATATCTTTCCACCATGATGGCGGTTTAGTTCTAGATTTCATTGGCATCATTTCAATTAAAGTATCGTGTGCTGTATAGAAATCTAGCTTATTTTTTTTCTTCTTGAACATAATCAAATCCTGTTATCAAATTTTGTGGTGTTTTATCCATATAATTGAACCACAATCTCATAATACAATCTGGTAAATCACGTTCTCGTGTTTTCCAGTCCCATTGTGTGTAACATCTAAAACCACACTTATCCCACCACTTACAAGACAAACAGCCGTTTTCATCCATGTAAGCTTGCATCATTGATGCGTTATCTTTTCTATGTAAAGGTGTATTGAAATCTTCAGGTGTATATCTATCCCAACGACAATTAGATGTACTGTTGTCTGGAAATATAGTAACCTTATTCAGAGCTAAGCAATGCATATGGTTCTTATCATTATTTATTAAATCTTTAATAGGGTTGATGTCTGGATAATTATGATAAACAAACTTTAAAAACTCGAGATATAAACTATCACTTGGTATTAAATGACTAAAACCTTTATCTGGAATATAATCATCAAAGTAAAAGTTATCAAACTTTTCGTATAGATAATGAAAATACTCATCGTCATCTGCCATAAATCTTTCAACAGAAGGAACAGTCGCAACCATATTAATTGATGTAATATAATCTGAAAAATATTCTATGTTCTTGGCGTATGGACCTTTTGTTGGTCTACCATCGAAATCATATGAACAAATAATATATGATGGAATATCAATAGCATTTAAATCATCGAGAAGTTTCTGTACCCTGTCGCGTTTAACAAATTGAAACGATGTTACCCATACAACTTTAATGTTTTGTTTATGCTCATCATAGATCTTTTTAATCTCTACCATAAAATCATAGTAAACATCATAAGCCCATTCAGATATTCTGTCTTGGAACAACTCGCCACCAAGCATGTTAATTTGAATAACGTCTGCGCGACCTTTCATTTTAATAACGTGTTCTTCAACTAACGGAATCTTAGAGAATATTTCTGCCCGCGATAAGCCAACATGTGACTTCTTATCGTGGTGACAAAAAGAGCAATTGAGATGACAATTTTCGAATAACGTCATCTCAATTTCAGCAATATCTGGCCGCTTAGTTTCAAGCAGCATTTTAGTCATAGCATCAGCGTCAGGATTAGCAGCTTCTGCTAACCCTCTATTCTGCTGCCGATCAGTAGATATCATCCTAGTTGGTATCAACGCACCGTTTGGAAACTTAGGTACCAAAGAACATCTCCTCTCGATAATACTCGTAAATATCCGGTACCATACCAAGGTCCTCGTTAAAGTCTAACTCTTTCAGAATAGCATCGTAGATATTTTCATCTTCAGAATAAGGTACAAAGTATGGATCATTCCCAAACAATAGTTCAGGATCGTCTAATACTTCATAAAAATCTTCGCCGAAGTCTTGCTCTAACCATTTAGCATAGCATATTGCTACTACATATGATTTTGCTGGATAAATCCACTCAGGGACATACTGAGCAAAATGCATTAGCACATCATCAACAATATCCTCTGAATATAGAATGTCTTCGTCGTTTAGATCGTCTTTATATTTTTTATTTGCGTGGTGAAACGCAGCTTGTCTAGCTTTCCAATCCTTCATCATACCAGTCTAATAACCCCTTATATCCATTACAACCATAATTTAAGTTCTCTACGTATTTGTAGTGCTCTGTTAAACAACCACCGAAGTATTTGCAGTTCTTACAAATATCCGAAACACCAGCTGTCTTTTCTCTTTTCGTCCACTCCTTATACTTATAAAAAGAAGTAAGCTCTGTAAAATATTCGTTACCTAATATATCAAAATCTAGTACACCAAAATTACCACTTGGTGTTACATAAACGTGATCATCGGAAAATGCATTGTATTTCCCGTCTAAACAATCTTCTATCTTATCTTGATTTAAGAATTGCCATTTCTTTTCTTGTGGATTATCAATCCATTCTTTAATAAAGTTTTCAAACTCTAAGTCTGTAACTCTTTGATTCCTGTGAGTAGTAGAACTAAAAGGTTTAATCTCAACACATTTTAAATTACTTAATGCGTTGAAAGTAGAAATCATGAAGTCGACATTGGTATTTATAACCTTTTCCGAAGCTAATGTCAATACCGAAAATGGTCTTGTAAGCATCATCATATTAGTTAGAACGATTTGTTGTTTCTCTCGTGCATCAAAATCATATGATACCGATAACTCGATGTCGTCTCTAAGGAATACGTCACGTACTGCAGATAGATTTGTAATAATAGAAATTGTTGTGTCGTATGTGGAATGTATTCTATCTATTAGTTCATTCAAATAATCATCTTGTAATAAACCAATCTCACCCCCATACAAATCAACGTGAGATATAGGAATATCAATCTCAGCTAACCTATCCATAATGACATCAATCTTTGTAGTTGTTCTATCACGCAACTGTTCTTTACTTAAATAACAGAAGTCGCAGTTAAAATTACAAAAGTATGTAGGATTAATCGATACAGAGAACATCTATTCCCTCATTAACATATGGTGTTACAGAAGCTGAACTCATACCATTAGATTCTAAAATACGTGGTGCAAGACCTTTCATTCGTTTACAATGTTCTTCAACGGTTCCTTCTCTTTTCATATCACGTACTGTTTTTCTGCAACCATTGCATATTTCAAACATAGGACAAGTATAGCAAGCCATCTTCATTGTTTGTATAGTTGGATCAGAACTTACAGGAGTAAAAAATTCACCTGCCATTTCTTTTTCAAAGTCAATAGGATAATCCATATCATCACCAAAAGCACCACAACTATAGTAGTCGCCACCTGGATTAAGCGCACGAATACCATCATCACAATTTCTATTCTGTGGACATGTTGTAGCACCACCTTGTAATCTTTTCATCATTTGAGTAGTGTTCCATTCCCACTCAGCTAAACCCATTTCCCATATCTTTACATATACTTCATATATTTTACTGAGTTGTAATGTAGTACCTTGGACACCAGATGCCATTGCATAATTTAATTTACAGTTAACACCCATCTTCTTTGCAAGTAATACATTATCAATTGCAGTATCAAGGTTTTCTTCTAGAATAACAGAAATAAAATCAGGTCTATAACCACAAAGTTCTAACATCTTATCTGATACAAGCCAAAAATCTTTTTCAGAGAAGTTAGTGAAGTCACCTTTTAATCTACCACCACCATATTGAAATGATGTTGTAACACCAAGTCTATCATGATTAAATAGATCTACCCACTTCTGTGGTTTAACAAGGAATGGCCAAAGGTTACTTGTAAAGCTAATACTCGCGGGATAATTGTGTTCATCCATATGTGCAATAAGATCCCAGTAATATTGTGGAGATAACATTAAAGGATCGCCACCATTTACAATGATCGTATTTGTATCTGGAAATCTTTTTAAGAAATCATAGATATAATTTAAATCTAGTAAACCGGCTTTATCCGGATCAATAGATGTGCTTGAGCAGAACGTGCATTTAAAATTACACGCCTCGGTTGGCTTAATTATCAGATCCATTACATCACCATTTTAACAGGTATATTATTGCTTGTGCTTTCAATTTCATATTGATCAGAGTCTAACCAACCCTTTTCCATTGCCAACGTCATCATTAATTGTTTAGGTGCTGGGCATACATCATCTATCCATTCTAACTGGTGGCAATCGGAATTACAATACAGAAACACTGGACATTTGTAACAACGTGGATCTCTATCATGTAATTCACACGAGATAATTTCTGCACGTTTTGGCGATGATCTTACTGTTTTTGCTGGCATATCAATAGTGCCATACCAATCAGTTGTTGCAGCATTAGGACAACCAGCAACGGTACCATCAGCGTTAATTGTATGTAACTTTTGTTCGCAATCTCTGCAGAATGTACCACTGAACATTTCACCGTGATCAAACTTATCGTAAATAGTATTTAAAAATCCGTTTGAAACAGGATGTCCTTGAGTGGTTTCATGCATTAACACCCACCAATCATTTAAATCTCT
>Ga0307998_1001356_pt1 | contig 13103 bp, 12 predicted proteins | sample Davwhametageno37_FD_203147 | JGI IMG/M metagenome (GOLD analysis project Ga0307998, IMG submission 203147) | Marine microbial communities from Davis Island wharf, Antarctic Ocean - #37 | ecosystem: Environmental > Aquatic > Marine > Unclassified | place: Antarctic Ocean: Davis Island wharf...
TTCAACTCCTTTTTTCACAATTGCCGGAAATCCCATATTTAGAATACCTCCATAAACAGTTCCTATTCCTTCTTGGTTTTTTCGTTGGTCTATTGTTTGTACTATGCTAAAGCTAGTGGAGTCTAAGCTAAATCCTCCACCTTTCATTTTAACTTGAATTGGTATGATCTGTTGCGCATTTGCGAAAGAAATAAAGAGGATAAAACTGAGAAGTATGACGTGTTTTTTCAAAAGTGACAAGTAAGGTAAAACTAAAAAGTATAAAAAAAGCGAAATGAACACATAATCTTTCTTTTCATTACAATTGAATCCTACTTTATTTAACCGCCTTGTAAATTGCTTCAGCAATTTTCCATTGCCTTTTTTCGTTGAGTAAGTAGGCTCTATCTTTTGCATTACTCAAATAGCCTAGTTCAATCAAGGCCGAAGGGTAATTACTGTTTTTTAAAATAAAAAAGCGCTCTACGCTAACTTTCCTTTTTCTAATCTCAGCAGGAAACTGACTCTCTAACTGCTGCGATTAATAATGATTCTTCGGTAAGGAAGTTTTCCTTCACGTGAATATCGTATCCGTTTACCTTACTCTAATTTGTATTGTTAATGTGAAGATACAATAAAATGGAAAGGTTTTGTGAGTTTATAAAGTCAACTCTGTCATTTAACGTAATAAAGTGATTAGATTCTCTAGATAATACAATCTCCAATTTCTTGTCTTTGTTTAGGCCTTAATCTTGTTAGCAGTACTTAAAACAATGTCCTTCTCAAAAAAATCGGCCTGTTGAGTACCGTTATCAGTGCCGCCGTGACTAATATCAAGAACAACAACCTTTTTTGCTTTTTGAACAAATGAAAGCGATAAAAATGGTGCGGTAACAAATGCAATTGATTGAACCTTTTTCATGCTTGAAGTAGTTAAATAATACGCTGAATGTAAGGCTTAAAATCGGTTAAAATTCAATGAATTAGAATCGGGTTTTAATTTTTAAATGTTTACCGCGACAAGGAAGATTTTACTTCGCTTTTTTCACCATTGCTTCTAACTCAAACATTTCATCTCTTAGTTTAGCCGCCATTATAAAGTCCATTTCCTTGGCAGCCTTTTCCATCTCTTTTTTAGTTCGCTTTAACGATTTCTCCAAATCAACTTTACCCAAGTATTTGGTTTCCTTATCGGCCGCTAATGGAATACTCTCGTCCATTTTATATACTCTTGGCGCTTTGCTGCCGTCTGCTACCTCAGTTTGTCGCAGAACATTTTCTTTGCTCTTATTCAGTGCTTGCGGTATAATTCCATGTTTTGTGTTGTAGGCAATCTGTATTTCTCTGCGTCTATCGGTTTCGTCCATCGTTCTTTGCATAGAGCCTGTGATTTTATCGCCATAAAAAATGGCAATTCCGTTTACATTCCTTGCAGCTCTTCCTACCGTTTGAGTCAATGATCTGCCTGAACGTAGAAAACCTTCTTTGTCTGCATCCATAATGGCAACTAGAGAAACTTCAGGTAAATCTAGACCCTCCCTCAGCAGGTTAACACCAACTAAAACATCAAAGACTCCAAAACGCAAATCTCGCAGAATTTCTACTCTTTCCAGCGTATCCACATCAGAATGAATGTATCTTGTTTTAATGCCATTTTTTACGAAGTACTTCGTAAGCTCTTCGGCCATTCTTTTGGTCAATGTGGTTACTAAGGTACGCTCGTCTTTTTCTATTCGAATGGCAACTTCCTCCATTAAATCATCTACCTGATTTTGTGTTGGTCGAACTTCAATAATGGGGTCCAATAATCCAGTAGGTCGAATAACTTGCTCAACAATTACACCTTCAGACTCCCTCATTTCATAATCTGCAGGTGTAGCACTTACGTAAATCGCTTGGTTACGAAGAGACTCCCATTCCTCAAACTTTAAAGGTCTATTGTCCATTGCAGCCGGCAAACGGAATCCGTATTCTACTAAATTTATTTTACGCGAACGATCGCCGCCATACATTGCGTTAACTTGTGAAACAGTAACATGACTTTCATCCACCACCAAAAGGTAATCGTCTGGGAAATAATCAATCAAACAAAAGGGTCTTGTTCCCGGTTCTCGGGCATCAAAATACCGTGAGTAATTCTCAATTCCAGAGCAATATCCCAGCTCTTTCATCATTTCTAAGTCATACAGTGTCCTGTCTTCTAGTCTTTTTGCCTCTAGTGGCTTTCCAATTTCTTTGAAGTATTCCACCTGTTTTACCATGTCTTGCTGAATTTGCCAAACGGCATCATTCATTCGATCTTTGGTGGTAACAAATATGTTGGCAGGGTAAATGTTTAGGTCTTCAAACTTTTCAAGGGTGTTACCATTATTGGGATCAAAAGATCGTATGTCTTCAATCTCATCTCCAAAAAAGCTAATGCGGTAAGCGATGTCTGCGTATGCAGGAAATAAGTCTACGGTATCGCCTATAACTCTGAATTTTCCTCTTGTAAAATCTCCTGAACTTCTAGAATACAAAGCACTTACAAATTGATGGAGAAGCTTATTTCTGCTAATGAACTGTCCTTTTTTGATTTTGGTTACGTTCTGCTTAAAATCTGCAGGATTTGAAATACCATATATACAGGAAACCGACGAAACAACAATTACATCTCTTCGGCCCGAAAGGAGGGAAGAGGTAGAGCTTAATCGAAGCTTTTCAATTTCATCATTTATTGAGAGATCTTTTTCAATGTATGTATCAGAGCCGGGAATGTAAGCTTCCGGCTGATAGTAATCGTAATAGGAAACAAAATATTCAACGGCGTTGTCAGGAAAAAACTGCTTGAATTCACCATAAAGTTGAGCAGCTAATGTTTTATTGTGGCTTAAGACCAATGTCGGTCTTCCAGTTTGCTGAATTACATTTGCGACAGTAAACGTTTTACCTGATCCTGTGACACCAAGTAATGTTTGTGCCGCAACGCCTTCTTCCACACCCTCAACTAATTGCTTAATTGCCTGTGGTTGATCTCCCGTAGGTTTGTAATCAGAAACGAGTTTGAATTCCATATACCAAAATTAAGAATAGCCAATGGAAATGAGTTTGATTTTTTTACTTCTTAATCACTTATTTAAGCGCCCTTTTATTCATGGAAATAATGATTTAAACAAAATACATTAATTCCGTGGAAGGTCTTGAAACTTTTTGATTTTTAGAGCGAAGAGGATATTTCTCAACTTTTTTGTCCAAGGAAATTATAAACTATCTATTCCGAACGAGTAAACGTTTTGTTCCTTGTCATAATTCTATTTTTATTTGACGATCTTGATAAATATGAATTAATACGTCTGCGTTAACATTATTCCATTTTCTAAATAACCAATTAGTTTATCTACAAAAATTGAATAAGGTAGTTCTTAATTCTGAGTTTTGAATTCATAATGTTTACCTTTTCATCATTCAATTATCAGTTGTCTATTCCCTGTTGTCCATTATAACTTCTCACCTTCAAATTGTATACTGTCAAATGTTCATTCCCTATCGTCACCGGTTGTTTCAGAAAAATTACTCAATTTCTAATTCCAACCAACGCTCTAAAGCGGCAATCATTTGTTCTCTTTCTTTAAGGGACATATTTTCTATTCTAGCAGCTCCGTGATCTTTGTCGTTTAAAAAGAACCACAATGCATCAACTCCTTTTTGAGGACGCTCAGATGTAGCAGACCAAGTATCTTTATTACCATTTATATAAATGAACTTGTTGCCATTGGTCTTAATCCATTTTTGCATTTTCTTTGGAACAGAATTATCAAAGTCTACCTCCATTTTATTTGGCATAAAAATAGCAGAAGGGTTTTTGTCATTTGGTAAGGCTTTTATGAATTTGCTAAACTCAGAAATATCATATCCGTAGTAGCCCATCTCTGCTCCGGCTTGATAATAATGTGAGGCATGGCTTTCCATACTTTTATCTGCGAAAAAGTCTAAACCTGAAACGTTGACAAAATGATACAATACTTTTTCAATAGTAGTTTCATTTGTTGGAAGATCAGCGCAATCTGAACCCCATTGCCAAAAAGAAAAAGGATATTCTAGAACTGCATATTCAAATGCCTCTTCAAATTGCAAATAATTAAAATTTAGCTTTGCGCCATAGGTATACCATTTTAACAATTGCAGAACTTCTTCTCGGTTTTCGAATAACCTAGTTTGCACTTTTTTTATCGCCGCCCTGCACTCATCTGAGCCAACCGTATCTAAAAAAGTATAAATTCTTTTGTCCTCAAGTCCATTGGTTGACGGAGCAACATAAGGGATGGATACATCTACATCTTTAGGGTAAAAGTAGCGGTAAAATATAGTAGTTTGCCCCCCTTTACTAATTCCGGTAGAAATCCATTTTCCACTGTAAATTGTTCTAAATATTTCGTTGATATGATGCAAATCTCCTGCAACTTGTTCTAAGTTTAAATAACTATAATCCAATGAATCAGGCATGCTTTCTCCAAAGAAACGATGCTCAATATTTATTTGATTGGCCCCAAGGAGTGACGCAATTTCAGAAATTCTGTTTTTGGAATTTGCATAACCGTTTGTAACCATTACGTTAAGTTCATCAAAACCAGCATGACTTAAAAATACTCTCTGGTAGAAATAACCTTTAGATTTATCATTGTGATCCAATGGCTGCTTTACTTTAAGTTCATAAGCTCCTTCGTAACCGACAGGGGTTAACACTTTATTAAAAATAACGTTTGGTAAATTAAAAAGCTGTTCACTAATGTTTTGTGCGACTACTAAATTGGTTAGGAGTAAAGTAATGCTAACAAGTATAATTCTTTTCATATTTTGAATTTAGGGGTTTACTGCTCTCATTTCGCTCCATGTCCAATTTTTCTTAGGTAAAATGTTCTGAAACGCAAATTTAAGATAAGAGACTGCTTCATTTTCAAATACCTCTGCAGCTATACTTGAGCTAAATATTTCTCTCTCATAAGGGTTTGCGTATCGGTCTGCTTTTGAAAGTTGCTTCGATTCCAATCTCAAAATCGGAGCCGTATCTGAAATAGAATCTACCTGCCAAACGAGTTTAGATGTTTCTATTGTATTTAATTTTTCGGCTAAAGGTTTCAAATCAACTCGAGGTAAATTTGCTCGGCTTGCTAAATCAATCCAAGTGGTGTATTTGTATTCTAATTCATGTTTGTTTTCTGGATAACTCGAGAGTACAATGTCAAAGCCAACAGTATCGCTATACAAAGCATAATAATGAGACGGTTTTGAATAATTCTTTTTTACTAGCCCAATGTTGTTGTATTCAGCTTTTGAATAAAAATCTTTCAAACTGTTCAATACTATTTGATATTCCTCTTTCCAATCATCAGAATAATCGTCTATTCGTTGTAAAACGTCAGAAAAGATAGGAAGGAAATAATCAAATTTCTCAACACAGAGTTCAATCTCATCTTTGCTGCCAAATGGGCGATAAAACTTTTCTCGCTCTACCTTATTCATCCAACAACAAAGTTTTAAAGCAAAATCATCGATATTATTATGTTGCTTTAGCTCTCTAAAATCACCAATGCGCGCCATGGCGATTAATTCTTGCTTAAACTGCGACGCTATGTTAGGATAAAAAAGTGAGAAAACTCCCACAAATCCATCAATATCAAAATGCGTGGCAGAAACCAAATTATTTTCAATTCCCGGATAGTGTTTTTCTACTGCATTAAGCACGATTTCACCTGATGTGTCTGCAGCAATTGTGTCGAGATTATTTGCTCCTTTCCAGTGTGATAAGCAAAGGTTGTGTGGGTGCAAGCCATCAACGATTGTTACTTTTTGTTTTGCTATTTTATGGAATGGGACGAAGGTTTTCATACAGGATGAACTAAATTGCTTTTGTGTATTATTGAAAACGCTAAATTTCCGAAATGTTCAAGAGTTTTTACCGAAATAACAGAAAATTTTCTGAGACGGGTTTCCGTTACCGCGGATTAGACAGTAGTCGACTAGAACACTTAACCGATGCTGTTTTTGCATTTGCGATTACCCTGCTCGTAATTGCCTTTGAGGTTACTAAAACCTACGTTGAATTGCAAGCTTCTATGTACGATTTTATTGGATTTATAGCCTGTATTTTAATGCTTTTGGCCTTGTGGAATAACCATGTCAGCTACTTAACAAAGTACGCTTTACAGGTCAAGCACACCAAAGTACCAAACTTGTTATTCTTTTTTGGACTTCTTTTTTATTTTTATTCTTTAAAATATTTATTCTCGTATATTGAATCAGTTCAATTGATAAATGCATTGGGTGGCATTGGTTTTACTTCTGATGCGTATCAGATTGCTTTGTCAAAAGCGATAGAGTCTATGCTTTCAGTTGATGATTGGGCAGATATTATGATTCGATTTGGTCTTGGGTTATTGGCCATGCATATTATTTTATTCGGAATGTTTCACAACGGATATAGAAAGCGAAAAGAACTAAAATTGAAGAAGAGAGAAATTTACGAGACTAAATCTTCCATGATTGTATTCTTATCCATTATGATCATATGTGCTATTTCTATTTTGGTTGTTGTTCTCGGTGGGGGATATTATTCTGCTTATTTAGGAATGGTATATTTAGTTATTTCATTTTCTTTGATATTTATAAGAAGTATAGAACGAGGAAAATGAACGACCTTTATCCATTAAAGTAGAAAGTCGAAAAGTTGAAGAAGGAGCTTAAAAGGAAGAACAAACAATTTAAAAATGAACTTAGAAAGAAGGAAAATATCAGTTTTACGGCTTCAGATGCAAAGCAGTAAGGACCGCCCTTTACCAGTTCTTCAGTTGAAAAAATAGACAATCAATTAGAAAATAACGAGAACAAAACAGAAAAATGAAAAAGTTAATTGCAATAATCATAAGTGTATTTATATCAGCATCTGCTCTTACAGCAAAAGAAGGAATGTGGTTGCCCATGTTACTTAAAAGTTTAAATGAAGGAGATATGCAGAGTATGGGACTTAAGCTTTCAGCAGAAGATATTTACAGTGTAAATCAATCTAGTTTAAAAGATGCAATTGTCTCCTTTGGAGGGTTTTGTACGGGTGAAATCATTTCAGATCAAGGTCTAATCTTAACGAATCATCACTGCGGTTACGGTCAAATTCAATCGCATAGTTCAGTTGAGAATGATTATTTAACAAATGGTTATTGGGCAATGAATCACGCCCAAGAGTTAACAAACCCCAGTTTATCGGCAACTTTTATTGTTAGGATGGAAGACGTTACGAGCGAAATTTTAAATGACTTGCCTCCAACTATGAAAGAAAGTGAAAGACAAGCTGAGATTGCTAAACGAATTAAAGCAAAAGTAGATTCCACAACAAAAGACTCTAGTTATGGGGCATATATTAGACCTTTCTTTTACGGAAATGAGTATTACATGTTTGTAACAGAAATGTTTAAAGATATCAGATTAGTGGGGGCTCCACCTTCAGCAATAGGAAAATTTGGTGGTGACACAGATAATTGGATGTGGCCAAGACATACTGGAGACTTTTCGTTGTTTAGAATATATGCCAACAAGGACAATCAGCCGGCTGAATATTCTGAAGACAACGTGCCGTTTAAGCCGAGACATTTTTTGCCAATTTCTATGGATGGAGTAAAGAAAGGAGATTTTACAATGGTTTATGGTTTCCCAGGCAGGACACAAGAGTACCTCACCTCATATGCCATTAAACAAATTAAAGAAGTAATTAACCCTGCACAAATTGAGGTACGAAACCAAGTATTGAAAATAATGGACCTGCACATGAAGGCAAGTGACAAGGTTCGAATTCAATATGCCTCGAAGTATGCAAGCATTGCTAATTATTGGAAAAAATGGATAGGGGAGAATAGAGGTTTGGAAAAAGCAAACGCTATTCAATTAAAACAAGACCGAGAGATAGCTTTTACGAAAGCGACGGCAGGAATGGAAGAGTATAAGATGGTTTTGCAAGAATTGGAAAAGCGCTACTTGGCAATTGAAGATGTCGCATTAGCAAGAAGCTTCTTTGTCGAGATTCCTTACCGTAAGATGGAAATATTACGATTGGCAAATCGTTTTACTTCCATTGTTGAAGATACCTCAGAGGTGAAAGAATTGGATACTGAGACAATTGAAAAATTAAAAGAACAAGCAAAAGCACATTTTAAAAATTTTGATTTGTCCACTGAAATTGAGGTTTCCGAAACCTTAATAAAAGAATACAAAAAACAATTAAACTCGAAATATGTACCTGAAATACTCCAAGGCGGCAAGGCGGATTTGTTTGTGAATAACTACGAGCGCGCAATTAAAAAATCGAATTTTTTAACAAAAGAAAAAGTAATGGCACTGCTTGATAATTGGGGAAAAGGAACCATTAAGAAAGTAAAAAAAGATCCTGTTTATCAGCTAATGAGTCAGTTTTGGGATATTTATTTTAAGGAAGTTAGACCCAAATACAGTGTGCTTACAGCGGAGATAGACTCCCTGAGTAAAATTTATGTTAAAGGTTTAAGGACTTATGTTCCAGGAACGTATTATCCGGATGCCAACTCTACTTTAAGGTTAGCCTATGGACAGATTGATAATTATAAACCGAAAGATGGAGTCACCTATGATTTCTTTACGAGTGGAAAAGGGATTTTAGAAAAATATGATCCTGTAAATGTAGACTTTGATTTACCAAAGCGCTTGGTTAAATTAATTGAAGACAAAGACTTCGGTCAATATGCTGATGAAGATGGGAGTTTACATGTTTGTTTTACAGCCTCGAATCACACAACAGGAGGAAATTCAGGAAGTCCTGTAATCAACGGAAAAGGGGAGTTGATTGGTTTAAACTTTGACAGGAATTGGGAAGGTACGATGAGTGACATTAATTATGACATTAATCAATGTAGAAACATTTCTGTTGATATTCGCTACGTATTGTTTGTCGTAGATAAGTTTGCCAATGCAGGGCATTTGGTAGAGGAAATGAAATTGATTTCAACTAAAAAATAAGAATTTGAAAAGTAAAAAAGAGATAGTAGATAATTGGTTACCAAGATATACTGGTGTTCAACTAGAGGAGTTTGGAGATTACATTTTGCTCACCAATTTTGGAGATTACATAGAAATGTTTGCTTCAGAATTTGAAGTTGAAATCCAAGGTAAAGACAAACCTATGCAATCTGCAACAAGTAACGGCATTACCATTATAAACTTTGGGATGGGAAGTGCTATGGCAGCTACAGTTATGGACTTGCTTTCGGCTATTATGCCAAAGGCAGTATTGTTCTTAGGCAAATGTGGTGGGTTAAAGCGTAAAACCAAGTTAGGTGATCTTATCTTGCCTATTGCAGCGATAAGAGGAGAGGGGACAAGCAATGATTATCTGCCACCTGAGGTTCCTGCTTTACCGAGTTTTCGTTTACAACGAGCAGTTTCGTCCATGATTAAAAAACATCAGTTGGATTATTGGACAGGAACTGTGTATACCACAAATAGAAGAGTTTGGGAACACGATGAGAAGTTTAAGGATTATTTAAGAGAAATCAGAGCCATGGCGGTAGACATGGAAACAGCAACCCTATTTTCTGTAGGGTTTGTAAATGGGATTCCACATGGTGCTTTATTATTAGTCTCAGATAACCCTATGATACCTGAAGGAGTAAAGACTGCAGAAAGCGATAAAAAAGTTTCTTCTAGATTTGTTAACAATCACTTACAGATTGGCATAGATGCTCTAAAAGAATTGAGGGAATCTGGGGAATCTGTTAAGCACATGAGATTTGATAATCCCCTTGATCTATAGATTTAATTTTAAGACATAAAAAAGCCCGAGTTGAAATTTCAACTCGGGCTTTTTTATGTCTTTTATTAATCTTCTTCCTCGATTTCAATCATTTTGAATGGGATATTGATAATCGCTTGGTAATCTTCACCAGCTTCTAGCATGTCCTCATCATCTTCTTCATAATGCCAGTTGATAGTTACACCACCACCTGCTTCATTAATTTTTTCTAATTTCTTAAATACATCTAAAATACACTTAGATGAACTAGTGTTGAAATACTCTAAAACGATATCAACTAAGGTTTTTTCTTTTACATTTCCTGTGTACTCTTCTAACGAATCCACCAAAGGTTTATAAAAATCGATTGAATTTTCAGGAATAGATCTTCCTTGAATTAATAATTTTCCTTCTTCTGGGCTGAACTTAATAGTTGGAGTTTTTGGAGATCCTTCTATAACTAAATTTTCCATCTTTTCTATTATTACTATTGAGGTATATTTATATTTAAACTGTAGAACGAAAACTCTTCGTCCACTTTTTGAAAATCGAAATCTAATCTCTGACCCGATTTACGTGCAATGTCGATCATTCCTAATCCGCCGCCGCCTTTGTCAGACATCATTCCATTGTTTAGAACTTCTTTGTAATACGCTTTTAATTCGTCCGGCTCTAGTGAGTTAATTTTTTCTAGCCTACTTTTCAATTTAACAGCATTGACATTGGCGATGTAATTCCCTGTAAAAATACTGTAAGCTTCCGAGGTCTTGCCAATCATAAAAATAACTGTGTTGTGGCCTTGAGGGGCACCGTCTGGTTGTTTATCTAAATGATGATAAAGATTTTGAAGTGCCTCAACAAGAATATTGTAAACCTTCTTTTTTATTCTATTAGGCTCATTTAGTTTCTCCATTTTTGACTCCATAATTTGGAGGACAGAGGACAAAAGTTCAGATGTAACGTTGCCTTTGAAAGACAACATGATGTTGTCTTTTTCCATTTTACTGTAGAAATCATATATGTTTATGTCCATGCCAAACAATTGAAACTTTTCGCAAAAATTAGAATTCTAACTTTAACTAACTTACTTCAGACTACGAAATAAATTAAAAATGTCGTATAAAACAATAAATTAGTTGAATTTATTTTACAAATGGTATAATATAACTTATTATAAGTTCTCTTTTTACGTGATTACCTAACTTTGCCGGTTCTCAAAAAAAGCTGCATGCAACAAAATTGGTTTAAAAGTTGGTTTGATTCACCGTATTATCACTTGTTATACAATCATAGGGACTATTCCGAAGCTCAGCAATTTATTGCGACATTATTTGAGTTTTTATCCCTTCCGAAACACACTGAAGTATTGGACCTCGCCTGTGGAAAGGGACGCCATGCCATGCAAATTCATACCTTAGGTTATGATGTTGTGGGAGTTGACTTAAGTCCACAAAGCATCGAATCAGCAAACTCTATGGCAGAATCTGGTTTAAGTTTCAAAACAGGGGATATGAGAGAGTTGCCTTTTAACAGTGAATTTGATTTAATTGTAAACCTTTTTACAAGCTTCGGTTACTTTCAACAAGAGGGCGAAAACATTAAGGTTATTGAGTCTATAGCTAAAACTTTAAGGCCAAAGGGACGTCTTGTTTTGGACTATTTGAATGTTGAGAAGGTTGAAGAGACTTTGCCCTCAGAGCAGAAAGTAAAAAGAGGAGATATTACATTCCATGTCCGGAAAGAGATCCATAATGGATTTATTGTCAAAACAATTCAATTTGAGGACGGGAATAAACGGTATGAATTCAAAGAACACGTAAAATTACTAAGAGTTAGCGATTTTAAAAAAATTTTTATAGATTGTGGTTTTGAAGTTTCCTCTGTTTTTGGAGATTATGAATTAAATTTGTTCGACGAGAAAACATCTGATCGGCTAATATTTATTGTTCAAAAAAGCAACTAATGATTTATTTAAGTTTATTTATAATTAGCGTTTTAAGTGGATCTGTGGTCTTTTTGAAAAAGTTTCATATCAAAAGTAAGGTTTCGTTTTTATTGTCATTTAGTGGCGCTTATTTATTAGGAATTTGCTTTTTACACTTAATACCCGAATTATTTGAATCGGGTGGAGCATCTGTGGGTTTGTATTTGCTTATAGGCTTTTTCCTTCAATTAATTTTGGATTATTTTTCTGGGGGAATTGAACACGGACACACACATGTTAATTCAAACAAAATTGGAAAATTTCCATTGTTGGTTTTTTTAAGTTTGGCGCTACATGCCTTTTTAGAGTCTTTCCCATTGCAAGAGTTAAATCACGAAATGGATTCTAATTCTTACTTGTTTGGGTTATTACTTCATAAAGTTCCTATTGCAATTATACTTGGTAGCTTGTTACTCGCGTACCAACTAAAAAGATCAACAATTTTTCTCGCAATTTTAGTCTTTTCTATAATGGCTCCGTTTGGAGCCTTTATCGGGAGTTATTTTCCTTCAAATACGCCTATCTACCAGCAATTTCTAGCAATTTCAATTGGAATTATTCTACATTTATCCACTACAATACTATTAGAAACGAACGAAGAACATCATATTAGTATAAAAAAGCTTGTTCCGATTTTAGCAGGAGTAGCCCTAGCATTAGTTACCTTAGTAGTTCATTAGTAAATATAAAATTCGACACATGGCACTTACAAACAACGATATAATTAAAAAGCTAAGAGTAGCGCTCAGTTATAAAGACACGGATATAATAGCGATTTTAAAATTAGTGGATTATGATATTTCAAAAACTGAATTAAGTGCTTTTTTTAGAGCTGAAGATCATGAGAAATACATGGAACTGCAAGATCAAATCTTGCGTAACTTTCTAAATGGGTTAGTCATTCATAAGCGCGGCAAAATGGAACGCAAGCCAAAATCAGATGCGAACAAGCGAGCGGTAGAGAATAAATTGCCGCCTAAGGAGTTTAGAAAACCATTGGGCGTTAAGCCAAATAAGTCAAATGAAAAAACTAAGCCAAATAAGTCGAAAGAAACGAGTAAACCGAATGTGTCGCAAATAGGGGGAATTCGTTTTAAAGTAAAGGGTAAGTAATTAGTAGTAATGGAATTAAAACTATATGAGGCAGTATAGAACAGAGTTAATATTCAACTATTATTATCCTAAATTTAACATGCCAAAGTGCTTTTTGTTAGATTATTTAGATAGTTTTGCAAATTGAAAAAAATCATCAAATGAAGCGAATTAACGAGTACAAAAAGCTGTTTTCAGTAGAGCAAGAAATAGATTTAAAAGATCTTAAGAAAAAGTACAGAGGTCTTGTAAAGGATTGGC
>Ga0307998_1001357_pt1 | contig 13100 bp, 15 predicted proteins | sample Davwhametageno37_FD_203147 | JGI IMG/M metagenome (GOLD analysis project Ga0307998, IMG submission 203147) | Marine microbial communities from Davis Island wharf, Antarctic Ocean - #37 | ecosystem: Environmental > Aquatic > Marine > Unclassified | place: Antarctic Ocean: Davis Island wharf...
TTTGGTCATCCAGTAAGTGTACATGGCGGTAATTTATGTATTTGAAATTACCAGCATTTTGCCGCGCGTACACAAGCTTATTGATACGTTCTATCTCGTGATTTAGTACAGATGAATAGCCCAGCCCCAAGTGGGCACCTTTTAGATTAACCCCTGCATATGACGTATGTCCGTACAACTCACGCCAACGATCGGGGTACGATACAGGGTTACTTCGAAAACTTGTCATGTGCACCGGGGTGCCGAGTGGAATAGCTCCAGGAAATTTACCAGCCTCACCGTTTAAAAGTGCGGGCGCTGTGCCCAGGATAGCCGCTCCAAAGTATTGCGCTCGTGTCGGGATGGTCTTTTTCTCTTTGCATAGTTCGCCATTACTGGCTAGGTTGATACCGACTGGGACCATATGCAAGAGCTCTGAAGGTATGAACAGCGCAGATCGTGCCAACCGCATTTTTGAGTTAAAGGCCCCATCAGGAAAGCAAGGGTCAGTTAAGTCATAATAACGATTGCGTATATCACGTTTTGCAGCAGGACGGTGCTTGGCTCCGGCCATCATTGCTGCTCGTGATTCGCCGACGACCACAACGTCTCGTGACATCTCGATTTTCTGATCCGCCATTTTTTCGAACATTACGTCGAGAATCGCAACCGAGTCTTCGGCCGATTGAGCAAGCGAAATACTGCTCGAGTCAGTTGCAAGCTTTCCTAAGTTTTTTACGAGGTACAGTGCACTTTTGTATTCGGGGAGTTCTTCTGGCCCCACCATAACCACGGGTTGACCTGTTCCTTCACAAAGTTTCAGGGCAATCCGTTCATTGTGGCCTTCCTCTCCCGTGAGGTACGGGGTGTCCATATGTATCGTAAATACTGATTCCTCTAGTAAGTCTTTGGCCGGCACGATAACTTTTACATGCCGCAGATAGTCGTTTGCTGTAATTACTTCGTAGTGGTGTATCGTGCAGTTTTGGCCAACATCGCGCTCGATAATTTCTGGCGTGCCAATTAGTTCGGCGCTTTTTACGCCGCTACCAAAAACGGGCAGAGATATATTCTCTTGCCCGTTTCCTATTATGACTTCTTCGATGTCCGCACCAGCTTGCTGCCAGCGCTCTTCAGACGTTGTGCATACCGATTGGCCAACCTGCCGTATATTATTTAAGATATCACGCACTGTCTGTGTTACTCCGCTTCTATTTCGAGCTTACTCCTGGGTAAATTAAAAAGCAATAGCAGTACGAAAAATAATGTAGTCGCACATTTCCGTAAAAAACATTAGCATTACCCACCAAAATTTGGCATAATACAGACATAGTATTTAGGGGGCACCATAAAACCGTTACAATTAACACGATTCTGGCATAGGCGGATATGTGAAGCGACCATGTTCGTCGCACTCCTCCTTGTTGGTTTGTATTTCTTGCCGTACTTTATCGTGCTTGGCCCCATCGCAAATTCGCTCATCATTCCCGATTGGGGAGCGATATTGGCCGCCGTTACATTTACGTACGGATTTATTTTGTACCTCTGGGCGCCGCGAAAATCGATTACCCCAAGTACACTATCTGTATACCTACTACTTTTAGCAACGACCGGAGCATTGATCGTAAACACCGGTGGTACAAACTCTGCGTTTATAGCACTCTGGATATCTGTACTGGTGTTTGCAGGTGTGTTCGGCTTGCTTGCTTCGGTACCGATCGTACTGGCTAGTTCTGCATATGTTGCGTACATAGTGATGAATACAGTCAATGTTCCAAGCGGTGATATCACTATCATTGTCGCTGCAACGCTAGGACCACTCATCGCCAGCTACATCATATTTCACACTAAGTCCCGCAAAAATACTCAAGAAGAAGCTGCGTACAATCAACTGGCGAGTGAGCTCAGCCAAGTTAGTAATACGTCGGAAGTCGTAATCCGTGCCATCAATGATGGAGTCATAGCACTTGATAGCAAGGGAAATGTTGCGCTGATGAACCCAGCTGCACAGCGGATCTTAGGATGGGGGAGCCACGACGCGTTGAAGCTAAATTACCCATCAGTATTGAAGCTCACCGACGACAAGAATCAGCCAGTCGAAGGAAAAAATGATCCGATAGCCAATACGTTAGGCACCAACAAGGAAGTTGAAACAGCTAACATTTACGCTAAAACTGGCGGAGGGAAGCGGATACTGCTTTCTATTGTCGTGTCTCCTATCGGGCAGCCGGGTGAGGGTGTTATTGTCGTATTTCGAGATATCACTAAAGAACATGCTGAGGAACGCGAGCAAGCAGAATTTATATCAACAGCCAGTCACGAGATGCGCACACCAGTCGCTAGTATAGAAGGCTATCTAGGGCTAGCACTAAACCCAAATACGGCACAAATAGACGCAAAGGCACGCGATTTTATAGAGAAAGCCCACGGTTCTGCGCAGCATCTCGGGCGGTTATTTCAAGACTTGCTCGATGTATCGAAAGCAGACGACGGTAGGCTTTCGAACCATCCTAAAGTCGTGGATGTGATTTCCTACGTTGGTGAAGTTGTAGAGGGGCTACGTCCTCGAGCTGACGAAAAAAAGTTACGATTATTCTATAAACCTCAGCCCGACGGTGCCGAAAATTCAAGCACCGACCGTACTCTATCACCCGTATATTACGCCAACGTTGACAATGATCATCTACGCGAACTGGTTTCAAACCTTGTCGAAAATGCCATAAAATACACGCTCAAGGGCGACGTGATAGTCGACGTGACAGGCGATGACCTACATGTTACTATCAGCGTTCAAGACAGTGGGATAGGGATCGCAAAAGAAGATTCAGCCCATCTGTTTCAAAAGTTCTATCGTATCGATAATACTGCAACTAGAGAGATTGGCGGAACTGGCCTCGGACTCTACCTATGCCGCAGACTAGCCGAGATCATGAACGGACGAATTTGGCTTGAAAGTGAAATAGACAAAGGGAGCACATTTTATTTAGAAATCCCACGCACTGAGCGGATGGAGGCGATGCGCATGCTCGAGGCAAAAGCAAGTACAGTGGCAATAGATTCGGTCCAGGTTAAGGCCGAAGATCCTACTCATCAAATGATTCCTGAAGCCTCCGAATTCACTGAAACGTCCGAAGCTCTAGTACACACGCCAATCGCGCCACTACCCCAGAAAACACTTTATGAGGAACCAGTAGCGCAACTGCCCGTGCAACCACCAGCAGCTCTTGTAGCACCAACACTTTTAGAAATAGAGAACAACAAATTCAGCTACACATCACGACCACAACCAAGTGTTCAGATTCCTATACGAGACAATTCAAGAAACGATAGCAAATTATAAAACGCTTATGATATAGTAAGGGATAATATGACAAAGATTTTACTAGTAGAAGACGACAAAAGCCTCCGCGAGATTTACGGCGTACGGCTACTTGCAGAAGGATACGATATCATCTCGGCTGGTGATGGCGAAGAAGCCCTCGCTATGGCGATTAAAGAGCGACCGGCCCTCATCGTCAGTGATGTTATGATGCCAAAAATTAGCGGCTTCGATATGCTTGATATTTTGCGGTCCACCACCGAGACAAAAACGATTAAAGTTATTATGATGACCGCACTGTCGAGCGAAGACCAACGCAAAAGAGGTGAAGAACTTGGTGCTGATCGCTACCTCGTGAAATCACAAGTTGGTATAGAAGACGTCGTACGGACTGTCCACGATGTTCTCGAAGACATGCTTACGACTACTCAGCCTACGCCGGCTACACAGTTCCCACAGGCAACCCCAACCGCTTTGCCTACCACCGCACCGGCTGTGTCATCTCCAAACATCCAACAACCTCAAGCAGCTCCTATGACAGCTCCGGTTGCATCTCGGCCTGAACCAAGTGCATATATTCCTCCTGCACGCCCTGAGCAAACAGAAAGCCCTACCGTAGCAGATCGACCCGAACAACAACCAGTGCCACAAGCAATACCTGTCACGTCAGCCCTTGACACGACTCCTCAATTGCCTGAACCGACAGCTGCTGCGGAACCACAGGTAGTACCTGCTCAGCCCCCGCAAAGTGACTTGCCACAGCCAACGGCACCATTCTCGACTCCACGGCCGTCAAACGGCAGCTCTGATCGTGTTATCGAACCTATTCAGAAAGAGGACGACCACAACCCAGACGCAATCGCTGATCTCATCGCAAAAGAACTCGGAGTTACCAACCCTGAGCAACCACAAACTCCTGCGCCCCAGCAGCCAGCACAATCGATACCAGAACCTTCGGCCGGCCAAAACATGCAGCAACAACCGTATACAACTCCTGAAGCTCAGCAACCAGCCGAACAACTACCTCCGCAGCAGCCACAACAGTAGTGCTATACTGATACGATGCCAGCTACTTCTGAAAATTTAGAACGACTCAACAAATTCCTTGCTTTACAGCTGGGGATCTCTCGTCGTGAAGCCGACAACTTAATCGAAGCAGGTCGAGTGAAACTAGGAGCTACTATCGCAACATTAGGAGCGCGTATTCCCGTTGATACTGGCGTACAGCTAGACGGAAAAACCCTTGCAAGCGACATGGGCTATATGTACATCGCGCTTAATAAGCCTGTTGGGTATGTATGCTCACGCAAAGCTCAGGATGGAAATCCTACTATTTATGAACTACTGCCGAAAGAGTACCACCACCTAAAACCCGTAGGCAGGCTCGACAAAGATAGCTCGGGCTTGATTTTGCTCAGTAACGACGGTGATTTCACCTTCCGTATGACACATCCAAAGTTTGAAAAGCCCAAAGTCTACGAAGCCGAGCTAGACCACGACCTGGCGCCGCTCCACCACCAAATGATTTCAGACATTGGAGTCAATCTTACCGACGGCAAGAGCCAGTTTATATTAGAGCGAATAGAAGATGGTGATAGTAAAAAATGGCGTATCACGATGAGAGAGGGTAGAAATCGTCAAATCCGACGAACCTTTGGGGCACTCGGGTATACAACGACGTCACTTCATAGGACTCACTTTGGTGCGTATTCGATAGACAATTTAAAGAATGGTGCATGTACCGTTGTCACGGTTTTATAGTTCTTCACCTGCTGTACGATCTCTGAATTCCTCGCTATCGCATGCACGTCCGGCTACTTTCTTTCTACAATTTGCAGCTACACGTCTTTCATAGGAAGCAAGAAGTCCTCTGATGCAGAGTAAGTCTCGGTAGTTTCCTGGATTCACGAGAGAATCCGGCAGTAGCATTTTCTCGGTGCTTATTTTTTTAGTGTTTGGTTTCAATAGCTCATCGAGTTTCTTTCGTAATACATCTATCCGGTCTTCATATCCAGAAAAGACGACACACTTCAAGCAGCGGGGAGAAATTCCTTCTTGATTAGGCTCTATAGGTTCAGTCTCATTGGGTGGCATGTCAGGATATTATCGTACGCTTTGATCATTATGTCAATTATCGTCTAGTAATTTATACCGACCTCTGTTATACTTTAAAACTTATGGCATCAAAACTCCAAACAGTTGCAATCATTGGTCAAGCGAACGTCGGTAAAAGCTCGCTTTTTAACCGTATGGTGCGCTCACAACAAGCAATTGTTGCTCGCGAAGCGGGAACCACTCGAGACAACGTACTTGGGAAAGTATCATACCGCGCCAACTCTGGCGACAATGCCGAGTTTTGGCTCGTCGACACTGCCGGGCTAAAAGACCCGTCTGACGATTTCGAAGCAAGTATCCAAGAGCAGATAGACGAAGCTGCAGTTGCAGCCGACGTCATACTGGTAGTCGTAGATAGTAGCCAGTATCCTAGCGACGAAGACAAAACAGTGGCTAAAAAAGCCCTCCGAAGCAAAAAGCCAGTCATCCTTATTACAAACAAGGCAGACCTTAAAACGTCTTTGCCTGACGATGAATTCAAACGACTCGGTATCAAAAAAACGATTCGGACCTCTGCCGAACACAATAGTGGTATTTCAGAAGTCCTCAATGAAGTTGCAAACATTATCCCTCCTCAGACGGAAAGGGAAGACGACGACGTCCTCCGCGTTGCCCTCATCGGTCGCCCGAACGTTGGCAAAAGCTACTTGTTCAATACACTCATTGGAAAGCAACAAGCAGTGGTTGCCGATGTGGCCGGAACGACTCGAGACGTCAACCGAACTCGTATCAAGTACAACAAACGACCGCTCGAAATCCTCGACACGGCAGGCGTTCGACGCCAAGGTAAGCAAGAAGTCGGTATCGAAAAGTTTAGTGTACTCCGTACATTGCAAGCTATCGAAGAGTCAGACATTTGCTTGCTGCTCATGGACGTCAACGAGCTCAGCACTGCACTCGACCAACGACTTGCGGGAATCATCGACGAAGCAGGCAAGGGCCTTGTGATAGTTGTAAGTAAGTGGGACAGCGTAGAAGGAAAAGACGCATACACTCGCGACGCGCTTGCGCCTAAAATCGCATATAACTTCAAGTTTACTCCTTGGGCACCGCTTATCTTCACAAGCTCAGTCACCGGACAAAACGTTACCAAGATCTTCGAGCTCGTGTTCGACATCGAGGCACGCCGAAACCAAGAAACAAAGACTCGCGTGCTCAATGACTTCCTGCAAAAAGCGGTATCGAAGCATCCGCCTGCTGGCCTCAAAAATACGCACCCTAAACTTCGTTATATCGTACAGACAGACACGACACCTCCTTGGTTTGTGATTCATGGAAGTAACCTCAAATTCGTACACTGGAGCTACAAACGTTACCTAGAACGACTGCTCCGTGAAACCTACGACTACACAGGTACGCCGATTAAATTCTCATTCCGCGATGAACACCAGATTAAAGAAAACAAGAAACGCGTTGCTGAAGGCAAAGAACCTGTGACGAAGAAGTATAAAGAAGAAAAAAATAACCCCAGCTCGTAAGCTGGGGACGTAGGAATTCCCTACGATTCACGTGATATGCTCACGCTAAACATGTTGAGATGACAAAGTGCTAGCCGTTGAAGGCTGCTGCTCCCTGTAGTGCATTATGACGCTCAGATTTGTAGATCCAAGACTGGGCGTCTTGAGCTTCAGCAAGTATCTGCTCGAGAGCATCTTCTTGCTGAAGCTCTACTGCGGCGGCGATGGCTTCTCGCTGACCTCTACGGATGCCACGGCGGTAGTACCGTTCGAGTTTCCTCGAGATACGTTCGACGTTCGCCACTGTCACGATGACAATCATCGAGACAATGACGACACCGAGCATCAACCATGCGGTCAATCTAGCGTCCTCACGGAACACATTGAAGCTTGCGAGGAGAAGGAGAGTAAACATCACTCTGCTCATCCAAATCGTCTTTCTCATCTTGTCTCCTTTGGGGAAGTGCTTCAGAGGGAAGTCCGAAGCCGTAGGAAGAGTTGCCTACTAATGTAGTTATATCATATTTACTAATATAAATCAATAGTCTATACTGTCTTACAGACATGAAACTCATCATCGGCCTCGGCAACCCAGAAACGCGATACAACAACACTCGGCATAATACCGGGTTTGTGTGTATAGACGCATTTGCAAAAGAACACGACGCATCATTCAAGCTAAAAGAAAAATTCAAGTCATTCATCGCAGAAGTAAGTATCGATGGAGAAAAGGTACTCCTCGCAAAGCCAGTCACGTTTTACAACGCAAGCGGGCATAGCTTTCGAGCATTGATAGATTTTTACAAAATTGAGCCAGAAGACGTACTCGTAGTGCACGACGAACTATCATTACCGTTTGGCACCGTTCGTAACCGCATAGGCGGGTCAGATGCAGGCAACAATGGTATTAAGTCGATAAACGCAGATGGAGGCACTCAGACCTCACGCATACGCGTAGGAGTCGCAAATGAACACCGTGCCGTAACCGAAGCCGTTGATTTTGTACTCGGCAAGTTCTCTAAATCCGAAGTCACTACGTTGCATGAATCACTCGTGCCAAAAATCATGAAATCAATCGAATCATTCATCTCCGGCTCATTTGAGCCAACCAGCTTCTCGCTCGCGCTTGACCAACCAGAGGAATAGTATTATAGTTTGAATACATTTCGTCGAGCGGCGAGTGCCGTTTAACGTTCAACTACCGCTCCGAAATAGGAGCTAGACCGAGAGGTGAGTAAGTGTTCAACTCCAGCGCAAGTTCGGCATCTCCAGAGATCGTTCCCAGCGTGAAATCTCTGAAAAAGACCATCAAGTCGGTTGTTAGGAAAACCAAATGGTCGAAGGGTGACTCAATCAGAGAGATTCTCGTAAACGGTCAATTCGGTGTGCGCAGGCAAAAGGCCGTGGTATTTACGTACCATGACGGAGCGCACAAGACGCGCATGCTCCTCGGTAAGGATAGAAGGATCTACGGGAGACGTGACAACCATGGAGTCCGCGCTGAGCGGACACTCAAGAGCCTCCCGGATTCTCAGAGAAAAGCCCTGAAGACATCTCTACAGTCGTTTGAAGCTATACTGGCTTCGGAGACGACTGACTAGCTCCAACAGCCCGGTACGCCACAGTGCGGACCGGGCTAGAGTTTTATTTGAGCTCATTTAACATAACCCTTGTGCTTGACCAGACGAAAGAATAGTTCTACAGTTATACTAATTTCGTCGAGCGGCGATTGTCGTTCGATATCACATCCGACTAAGCTTCGATCGTCGAGATCGTTGTTTGAAAGTAGGTAGAAATGGACTACACCGAAGTACCTTTGCTGCATACGGCAATTCAAGAGTATTCTCACAAATTCCGTGTTGCATGCGACTCCTCCGAGGAAATCATGATTGTCACAGTGAGGAACGTCAAGAAGCTTCTTAGCTCTAAGGCCGTGATTGAATCAACTCCCGCGACTTCTTGGTCACTAGGCAAGGGTTATGGTTTGACGAGTGAGGGGTCGATCGTGCGTTACGTCGAATCGGTTAAAACTTCACACGGGCCAGAGATGTACGCCCACTTGCCAGAAGGAGGTCTTACCAAAGTATGCGGATGGATGGTTATGGAAAGTAGCCAGCTATCCCGGTACGACATCACGTATTTGTGCTCGGTACTCAGATCGTGGCCGACCATCTAGACCAACCTCGCTTTCAAACTTCGCAGCCCGGTTCGCTCCCATGCGAACCGGGCTTAAGTTTTATCTATAGTTGCTTATGCTTGACCAACTCTAGGAATAAATCTATAGTTTTAATACATTTCGTCAACCCACGAAAGTCGTTGATGAACCATCCGACTCAGGTTGCGAAATCGGAGCTTGAGAGAAAAGAGTTGATCATGATGAAGATGCAGCTTGTGCTTGCAATCGGTTTGGCCGCGGTTATGACAGCACTCGACATAGGCTTAAAGCCAGACTCTCTCCCTGAAGACAATGAGAGAGGTGAGTTGAACAGGGCACGTCGAGGCATACCTCCGCCACAGCCTGATGCATGGCTGCCTATCTATGAGTCGGTGTGTGCCGAACTGAAACGAAATGGCGGCTCTGCATAGGTCCACTTTCGCTACATAGCACTAGGGAGAGCACCATGGAAAAAGCAATGCGTACTCCTGAGGAAGCTGGCGATGGAGATCCCATTACGCTTCAAACGGGAATAGACCCTCGGGTTATCGAGGACCTCATCACAAACTGGCTCAACAAATAATCCCAAGCTCCAATAGCCCGGTTCCGCCACAGTGCGGACCGGGCTAGAGTTTTATCTGAGCCAATTTAATCAATAAAAAATAGCCGCGAATTTACTTCGGGCTATTTTGTTAGCTAAGGGAAAAGCCCAGCGAAGCGATAGGAAAAACCGTAGGTTTGTCTTATCCCAATCAAAAAGCGCTAGGTAAGGGTGGGCATCACCTAGCGCCATTTGACCCTTCAACCACCCTAGCAATTACAAAAATGAAGCGTGCGCACAGAACTCCACAGAACGTGGACGCTTGAGCCGAAACTCAGTACTGGATACTCATTTAAACGTAACTACCAATGAATTGGGTTAAAGGGGTTAGTATGCTCGCCATGCTTTCACAGGGAATCGCGGTGGAGGGTAGATTACCACGAGACACATGACGTGCACTCTAACATAAGTTAGAATAGGGGGTATAAGGTGCGTTTGATTGAATCTCGCAGATATCAACCAATCGTTACTCACATTAACACGGATTTGACAGTACGTCAATACCTTTCGACACTTATTACTATGAAAATCAATAGAATATCACCGGGGAACGACCCATACTTACAGATACTCACTTCGCTTGCCAAATGTCCGAAAAAGTTGTATTTTATCGGCAAGCTGCCGGAAACGCGTCAGCCGAGCGTAGCGATAGTAGGCACTCGTAAGCCAACAAGCTATGGCAAAGAGGTGACACACACCTTGGCGTTTGATCTCGCAAAGCGAGGAATAGTGATTGTCAGCGGACTTGCCCTCGGTGTCGATGCACTGGCCCACAGAGCTGCAATCGAGGCTGGAGGCACGACACTCGCAGTACTCGGAAACGGCTTGCCCGATATATCACCATCCACAAATCAGTCTTTGGCAGACAGCATTGTCGCAAATAACGGAGCAATCATAACCGAGTACGAACCATACGCGAGTGCCATGCCATGGACGTTTTTGGAGCGCAATAGGATCGTCAGTGGCCTGGCAGATGCGATTGTCATCACCGAAGCTGCCGCACGGAGTGGCACGCTCAACACCGCGATGCATGCCTTAGAGCAGGGCAAAGAGGTATTTGTCGTACCAGGCAATATTACTAGTGCAATGAGCGTTGGGTGCAACACGCTCATAAAACAAGGTGCAACACCGATATCGTCAGCCGACGAGATTTTAGAAATTATAGCTCCAGACTTACTCACTTCGCAGGGAATCTTGCCGCTTGGAAGCAACGCACTCGAAACGAAAATAATCGAGCTCATAGCAGCGGGGGTCCGCGACGGTGACGAGCTGCAACAAAAAGCCGAATCGACTGCAACTGATCTGTCTATGGCTCTGACGATGCTCGAAGTCGCTGGGTCTATTCGCAATCTTGGGGCGAACCAGTGGACTTTGCGCTGAAATATTATAAGATAAGTATATGGGAAATAAATTGAAGTCAGTGACCGAATGGTCTCTCATGTCACATCTCGCGCTATGGTCTGCAGTTTTACTCATACTGCTAGTCGTCGGAATAAATTTCCTGCGTCATATGCCATAGCACTATACCCATTCCGGATGGATCCGTTCTATCCGGCGAGTGAGCCCTCGCCCGAGCTCAACAGGCCTCTTTGCTTTACAGCATTGAGGCCTTTACCCTATTGACATAACCGAATATAAACTGTATAGTAACTCAGTCCGACAAGCAGTTACATCCATCTATCTCGGGAAACCGAGAAGGGAGCCATTTCATGGCCAAGAAGGAGAACATTGTTCTCGTCTGCGACATCACCGGAGCGGTGAAGGGAGTTCAGACGATCGACTTCAATACCGTCGGTGCACGCAGGATCGAACTCGATCCGCGTAACGCGAAAAAGCTCCAAAGGTTGTTGGAGCAACTCGAGCCTTTCATCGACGCTTCTCGAAGCATCGAGTCAGAACCGAGTAGGTCTTCAAGCAAGAAGCCGGCACGTAAGGCTGCCGCCAAGAAGATCCGGGCATCAGATGCTGAGTTACGGGCCAAGGCTCGCAGGCTCAACATCGAAGTCACGACCCGAGGCAAACTCGGCGGGGCAAAACGCGCTGAAATCGAACAGGCACCCGAAGGACTGCAGCTGGTCGATAACGCCAGCTAACAGTAGGCAGCTGCATTCGCTTGTGGTGCGCCTCCCTGAACCTAGAGAGGCGCACCAGTGCTCACCGAATATGATCTACTTGTCGGACATATTCAATGAATTATCATTTACACCGCAGTTTCTGTGGTGTTTTTATATATGCAGTAGTAGGTCGGACATCATCGGCTTTGCTCAATACCACGTATAGAACTCAAGACCTTTGCAACATCTCAGCAGGTGTCCGCATCTGTATCCCTAAGTGTACACGCTTCGTGTTGTAGTAGTCTATATAGCTATTAATCTTCTTTTGTTGGCGTGGGAGCGGGACGCTCCGGCGCCAGTAGTAGCCAATGCACTCTGTTTGAATTGTACGGTTAAACCGTTCAATGTGGGCGTTGTCATTGGGACGGTGGAGTCGGGAGTGCCGTGTTTGTATATTCTTCCCATGTAGCATTGTTTCAAAGTACCGACTGTATTCTGGACCATTGTCTGCTTGCACCATGGCAAGCGAGAAACCCCAGGTAGCTTGAGCTTCTAGCACCACCTTTGCTGCTAGCCCAGGCAGACACTTCGTGGCTACCTGGGCGTAGGCCATGCGAGTGTACAGGTCTATGACTGTATAGACATACATCCGCTTCCCGCTATATGGATCTACGTGGTGAATCGTGTCTGTTTGTACTAACTCACCAGGACGCGTCGGTCGTGGACGCCGCGGGTTGTCTCGCTTTACTCGTGGCTTTCTTGCTCCGTCGAAGCAGTGGTGACGCCGCAGTATGCGGCGCACACTGCTCAGACTCACTAACACACCACGTACAGTGACGAGGTGGTGCCAGACCACCTCGGCGCAGCGCTGCAGTTTACTTCTCGTTTCGAGGATGAGGCGCACCGTCTCGTCTGGTATAGCATGCGCGCAACTATGCGGTCGAGAGCTAACAGTCGGAATATTCCAACGGTAGCCATGGAGTTTTGTGGTCTTTTTTCTGGCTGGTCGGTTGTGATTTTCTTTCTGGATATTTTGGTTGAGGTCTTGCCATCTACACCTCCAACGCCAAAGAGTGCTGCGGTGTATACCAGTCTTTCTGGCTGCGACCGCCGCACTGAGGTTTTGTTCGACGACGAGGCGTACCGCCTCGCCTCTCGCTTTGGGTAGTAAAGGACTGCTAGAATAGCTCATGTAGCTGTTCTCCTGTTTAGATTTAGTACTCTTACAGTGTAGAACAGCTACTTTTTGTGTTGCAAAGGTGGTGAGTTAGTACGTTAATGTTGACACAATTAACAAAATATGCTAATATATTTACGATGTCCATCTGAGACACTGAGCTTTCTCCACTCAACAAAGGAGACGAGGAGTTAACAATGAACGCAGCGACGCTGAAGGCCACCGTCGAGTTCGACGAGACCC
>Ga0307998_1001358_pt1 | contig 13100 bp, 11 predicted proteins | sample Davwhametageno37_FD_203147 | JGI IMG/M metagenome (GOLD analysis project Ga0307998, IMG submission 203147) | Marine microbial communities from Davis Island wharf, Antarctic Ocean - #37 | ecosystem: Environmental > Aquatic > Marine > Unclassified | place: Antarctic Ocean: Davis Island wharf...
CCAATCACCGCTATTTTCCCATCTACCACCATCGTTTTTGCATGTAACCCAAAAATGGGTGTATGCGCCAATGTCTCATCAAGTTCGCCCGTCATGATTTTAGTGCGTATTTTAGCATCAGGTCTAAACTCGAATACTTGAACTCCTGTTGCTAAAAGCTTTTCTCTGTCGCTTTGATAGCTGGCAAAAGCATCTAAGTTATCTGTTGAAGCCAAGCTGTTACTCAAAATTCTAACTTTAACTCCTCGGTCTACTGCAGCCTTAAAAAGCGCTCTGCTTTCATTTGTGGTTATTAAGTAAGGTGTTTGTATCTCGATCGAACGCTGAGCTTCTTCAACGAGTTTTATTAGGGCACTGGTCGTTCGTCCACCACCTCCAAGACCTTTCGTTCCATCATTTTTTCCCGGTAGGTCAGACACAAAAGAAACGTTATCTACCCATACCAATTGACCCATATTCTGAATGACTTTAAATGCAGCGGGTAAGTTTGCTATTCGGATTCTAACCTGTGGCCAAAAATTTTCAGGATTACAAGCATATTCATGCAGTCTATCAAACCGATTGGGGTTACTTACATTTTTGGCCACCTCTTGGTTTAAATCAGTAACGGGAATACTCAAACTGTCGTTCCAAAATTCATAAAATGAACGCGTTACGTCTTTTGTCGTTTTTCCAATCAGTAGCACATCTCGGTCTCTAAAATTGTATTCATGGTCATAATCAAAATATTCGTCTGCAATATTTCGTCCTCCGGTTATCACCACTTTATTATCTACAATTAATGTTTTATTGTGCATGCGTTGATTTGCAGATCTGAATTCGGTTGCGAATTTTTGAACTTTATTAAGAATGCTTTTTCCCAAGTTAACTCCAGGGTTATAGATTTTAATAGTGATGTTTTCGTGAGAATCTAAGGTTAGAATATCTTGTATTCCTGCATTTACCATGATATCATCTACCAAGATATTGATCTTTACACCGCGATCAGCCGCTCGTACTAAATAGTCGCAGGCGATAAGGCCAACGTTATCTGTTGAGAATATGAAATATTGAATATTGATAGTTTTCTCTGCATATTCAGTTAACCATGCTCGGGTTACCATCGATCCAGCTCCATCTTCAAGAACAAAAACACCAGTTTTGGTTTTCATTGAATCTTCGAGACCCTCGAGTTGCTTAGAAAGTGAAAGCGAGTCATTTCTGTGAATGTTATCGCAAAAATTGGTCGCCGTATCTGCAATTAAATCCTGGGGTTCATCGCAACTCGTTAATGAAGTTGAAACGACGAGAATAAGCAGCGTAGAGTAAATCCAGTTTTTCATAAAAAGTAATTTGTGTTATATGATAGTGGTATGGAAGTATTGAATCGAAAGGTAAAATTAGAAATTGAATGTTCACTTTTTAGTAAGTTTTATTAAAGAGTGAACATTCAATTATTTGGATTATAAAGCATCAGTCGATTCCTCCAGTTTTTTGATTGCTTTTAGGTCTCGTGTATTTTTCTGTACAGCGATTGAACCAAATAATGCTAGGGTAAATGCCATTCCATAAAACCCCTTTTCGCTCAAGTCAATGTCAGCGTTTCGCAACCCAATAACTAAGAGTAGGACAGCTGCGATAGCTGCAAACCAACTTATACCGTAGTATAGATCTGTGACTTCAATGCCTTCGATTCTATCTCTCACTGATTTTTGTACCGATATAACAGAGAATAACCCAAATAAAATAACGGTAAAATAGTAGCCTTTTTCATTGAGTAGCATTTCAGCATTCCAGAGTCCAATACAGAAGGAGATAAGACCAATTCCAAGAGCTAACCATGCTGACCCAATAAATGCAGCTGTAGGTTTAAATGCACCGAAATTATTTTTAGAACTCTTCGGTTTTTGCGTTTCATTTTCGTTTTCTAACATAATGTTTTTGTTTTTAATTACTCAGCAAATGTGTTGCAACCTCAGTGCACAATAAAATCAACATTCCAATAAATATTACGATATAATATGTTACTAATACTAGTATTAATTATAAAATAATACATTTATGGTGATAATTTATTACGACATATGATTTCACTAAATGACCTTATTGCTCTTCAAAATGAAAAAGAGAAACCTGCTTTTATTCAGTTTTTGGAAAAGAGAAATAAAAGGCATGACACTCGGAACATAACCTTGTACAAAGATTTTCTAAATGGAAATGAGAAAAGGCTGCTGAATGAGATCAGCGTTAATTCATACAATGCCTTAAAGAAAAGACTGTGTGACCAATTGATCGATTTTTTGGCAAGTACTATTTTGTCCAAAGAATTGTCTTCTGAAAACAAGGTAATTAAGCTCATTGCTATCTCCAGAAAGTTACTGGCTTTAGGACATGTTCATACTGGACTTCTTCTTTTAAAAAGAGCAGAGACGAGCGCGCTAGCTATTGAGCACCATTCATTATTGAATGAGATTTACCACAGTATGATTGAGTATTCGCACAAGTCGGCTACAACTGATTTAGAAAGCCTCTTTAAAAAACTAGAGAAAAATAACGAACAGTTTATAGCGCAGGAGCGGCTAAGTGTTTTGTATGCGAGCATGCAACGCCAATTCAACACCACGAATTTCAATATGTTGCCTTCTTCGCTTCATGAAATGTACAATGAAGGCCTAAAGACCTTTGGAATCAATCCTGAAAGGGCTGCTAATTTCAGAAGCTTAAATCAGCTTTGTATTTTAACCGATTTATACGCATCACAAACTAAAAACTACAAAGAACTGGACCTGTTTTTTGAGGAATTCATTCCGCAAATACAAGGAGGTTCCAAAGACAATGAACAGTCTTTGGGCTATCATATTGAATTACTTTATGGGCTTGCCAATATTTATTTCAGAAGAAACTCTTTGACCAAGAGTCTAGGCTATTTAGAGCAGATGCATATCCAAATGAAAAGGGTCAATGGTAAATATTTTGAACGCTGGATAGCAAGTTATACAAACCTCTTGGCCTTGAATTATAATTTTTCAGCTGCATGGGAAAAAGCACTTAAGCTAATAGAGGAGGGGTTATTAAGCAAAAACCTATCGGAGACAGAACGATCCCTTTTGAAATTAAACTTGAGCATGATACATTTTCAACAAGGGAATTTATCTGAAGTAAAAGTCTTGGTAAACTCGTTTAAGAGAACGGATGCCTGGTATTTAAAAGAAATGGGAAATGAGTGGCTTTTTAATTTCAAGGCTATGGAAGTATTGCTTCATTTTGACCTTGGAAATGATGAATTAGCCGAGTCACTTATTCTGAGTTTTAAACGGAAATACGGCGTTCATTTTAAGAAGGACCAAGACAATCCTATTTGGCCTTTTCTGTTATTGATAAAAGCAATACTGCATGATCCTGAACTAATTCAATCTCAAAAATTTGAGCAAAAGGTAGAATCGAGTATACCGTGGAAAGGGGAGAATGAAGATTTTTTCAACCTTTGCATCTATGCCTGGTTAAAGGCTAAAATGAAAGGAGAGCCTATCTACGAAACGACAATGAGTTTATTACAAAAAACGTAAAATTTGCGTGTGTAATTTATGCGTGAAGGGTTAGAAATCCATCAGCGCTCATTTCTCCATAATGTGGGGTAGTTTCCCAACTGGCTTCGTCTTGATAAGCATTCAAAAGCATTACTTGCCCAGGGTGTTCTCTGGTTGTTCTTGCCCTTCCTGATTCACGATTTTTGTTGAAACTCCTGGAATTGCTTTCCCTATTGAACCTTGTTTTGTGCCTTGCTGAATTACCTTGTTTTTGGCGATATCTAACATTTCGTAATTGGGCGTATTGATTACTAAGCTTTCTAGGGTCAGGCTGCTAGATTCTCCAATTGGAATTCTGCCTTCTTTGAATAAAACCACAGCGGATTTCGTCATTTCTTTTTTCTTGTCCAAGTCTTTGATGCGATGACGGGTGTTTTCGACTTCAAGCTCTTTCATTGCTTGGCGATACTCAAAAGGAGTTTTAGGTTCATTTATCGGTTGGCCAACCCAAACATTGATAGTTCGCCTAAAGTTGTTTAATGTAAATCCATTTTTATGGCTGCTCCCTATTTTATAAGAGAATGGGGCGCCATGAACTCCGTCAACGTGAATAGGTATTACAGGTGCATTTATCACTTTTGCTAAATGTGCAATCCCTTTTTTAAATGGAAGTAGTTGACCATTTCTACTCAACTGCCCTTCAGGAAATAGGCACAAGATGTGTCCTTGTTCTACCTCTTTTTTGCAAGCCAGCGTAAATTCCTCAAGCGATTGGGCGCTTCTTGATTTGTTGGTAGGAATCATATTTAACTTTCTAAAAACGTGCTTAATAACGGGTAGATTAAACACACCATGTTGCATTACAAACCTAAAATTACGTGGAGCAATTCCGGTAATTATGATTGCGTCGAGCAGCGAAACATGGTTAAATATCAATAGTGCACCCGATTGGTTTGGAATGTTTTCTACCCCTTTTAAATGAATGCTATACAGAGATTTACCCAATACCCAGAAAACAAAACGAACAACATAATTGAATAGGATTTTGGCACTTACTAATGTTATTAAAAGGGCAACACATCCAATAAATTGAAAAACTTGATATGAGTTTAAGAAATGTTGGAGGCTGCCAAAAGCTATCGCAGAAACTAAAATGAAGAGAAAAACCACCATATTAGAATAAGCTAATACATTTCCAGTTTGAGCTTTACTTGTTCTTTCTTGTATCCAGGTGTTTAAAGGAACTTTAAAGAGTCCGCCGAAAAAGGCTAGAGCCATCAAGACACCTATGAAAACTGTTGTGGAAAGGTGATAACTCAATAAAAAGGAACAAATAGCTAATCCTAGACCGGCAAAAACAACCATGCCTATTTCTAAACGGTTTTTTAAGATGCGTCCACTTGCCCAGCAACCTGCACCAATACCTATAGCTACAAATGCTGTAATCCAACCCGTTTGAGTATTGCTAAATCCTAACACCTCAGGGCAATGAATTAATAAATTCATTTGAAGAATAGATCCTATAAACCAAAAACTAGCCAATCCAAGTACGGCGTTATTTACACCCTTAAATTGCCTCGCAGTATTTCTGGTGGTTTTAAAAAATGTAACCGGATTTAAAATTCTTTTTATTGGTATTTTCTCTAGAGGATTTTCCAATTTTATTTTTTTACTTGCGCTATAACCCACCACAGCAAAAACGATTAAGCAAATACCGATTACGATAAGTTGAGAATTTGTTAGGTCAGCTAGGTAACCGGCCAATAGAGTACCTAACAACACACCTGAAAAAGATAGCAATTCCATTGTCCCTAGTCTTTTGGCGATGTTTTCATCTTGGGCAATGTCTTTTACCAACCCGTATTTGGAAGGAGAATACAAAGCGCTTTGAACCCCCATTAAAAGCATTGCACCAACTACAATCGGCAAGCTCTCTGAAAAGAATCCTACCAAGGCAAAAAGCATAATAGGGAGCTCCGCTAATTTGGCAAGCTCAAAAACCCTTTCGCGTTGTTTAATTTGTGCTAGGTAACCTGCAAAAGGCGAAAGCAAGATGAAGGGAAATACCATTGCTGCCGAAGCCAATGAAATAATGGTGCTTTTGTTTTCGGGCGAAACCCAATAAATAGCAATAAAGCAAATTAAACTTTTAAGTAAGTTATCGTTGAGTACTCCTAAAAACTGTGCGGTAAATAAATGTCTCCAATTGTTTGTCATGTCCTTTGCTTTTCTAACAGAATTTTCTGTTTTGATTACTCAGCAAATGTGTAACAAGCTAGGAGCACAATAAAATCAATATTTCAGTAAATATTATGATATAAATGGGTTGAATATTAATATTATGTTAGTATAATAGAGTTTTTTGGGTTTAATTATTATGATATATAATGTTGGTAAATGAGCTTATTATCCTTTAAAGTGAATTAGAAATTCCTACTTTATTTTGTTTTGAGAACGAACAAATAAAGGCATGTTATTGGACTTATGGGTTCTCTGAAATTTCAGTAAAAAGTTGACTTGTTTTACCTTGGAAAGTATAGAATGAGGGTTTTTTCAACCGTTGATTTTAAGCAGGGTTAAAGACTACAAGAAAGTGCCGATCTGGTCAAACGTAAGTAATTGGTAACTATCTAATTTGAAGCTTTTACCTCTCCCATAGTAATATCTAAAAACAATAATTTGTGATTAGAGGGAAGTAGGGCTCCACTTTCTGCAGTTTTCCATGATTCCCAAGTTGCTTTAATACCTCCTAACGGAATAACGCTTACCCACATTTTAAATGCGTTTGGAAGGCCAGACTCATCCAACAACCATAAGTAAGAATCTCCTGGTGTATTTCCTCCAGAGGTATAACTCACCAAAAGGGCTTTGTCACCATTTTCTAGCAGTACAATACGCCGTTCTGTTCCAGGATCAAATACTTTATGGGGAGCGCTCAACCAAAATGAGTCGTTGTTAAAATACCCAATGGCTGTTTCTATAATTTCCGATCTGGAATCGTCATTAACTTCAACGTCCTTAACCAATACAATGCTTGAATCAGGATATTGGATACTCAGGTGAACTGTAATCTCATCCCATTCAACAGCTACTAATTGCTGCTTCTTATCCCACTTATAATGGTGTTGACCAACGAATGTCCATTCAAGATAACGGGTTTGTTTATAGGCTTCATGATGCACTGCATTCAACATTTTTTCTGCTAACTCATCTGCCTCAATAGACTGTTTTCCTTCGGGCAGTTTTTCGTTATAAACAAAGAATAAGCACAGTAAAACGACCACCAAGGTCAATATTAAACCGAGTAGGATTTTACCAATTTTCTTTAGAGTAGGAAATATATTTTTCATGGTATGTTATAAAATAGTCGACTAATTACTAGTGGTTAAACAACAAATGGCGAGTTGTAAAAGTTGTGTTTTTTCCGTTGTTACTTTAAATTAGTTTTTGGTTTTTCCAATATCCATTTCTTTTGTGGATTAAATAATTTACCAAATCGTTTTGGAAGTTCATCTTCTAAATAGATACTTTCATTGGTAAAAGGATGTTTAAAACCCAACGAAAAGGCATGCAAATACAAACCTTTTCCATGCAGAATCAAACCTTCAATTCCATAATCCTTATCGCCTAAAATCGGATTATGGATACTGGCCAAATGTTTGCGCAATTGATGTCTTCTGCCAGTTTTTGGGTTCAATTTTAGTAAGTTGAGTTTTCCGAAACGTTCTGAGGAAACAGATTCGATTAATCTATAATTCGAGTGTGCTATTTTACCGTCAATTTCTGAAGTGATTTCACCTTCTTCATTTATTGCACCAATGGTAACTGAATAATAGCTTTTCTCTATCTGCTTATCTTCAAATAGGCTATTTAAAGCACGAATAGAACTACTGGTTTTTCCAACCAAAAGAATACCAGTGGTAGCAAAATCTAATCGATGAACAGGTTGTGGTTTCGCAGCATCAAGCAGTTTGCTGCGCTGAAGGTTTTGAACTAAGGCATTGGCAATGGTTTTAAAACTATTGCCGCTCACCAATATACCTGCAGGTTTATGAATTACTGCTAAATGATCATCTTCGAACAAAACGGTAAGTGGAAAAATGAGATTTTTACTTGGGCTTATTGCTTCTGGAATGGATAAACAAATGCTTTCACCGCCATTTATTAAAGTAGCAGTTGAAGCAACAACATCATTTACGGTGACGTACTTTTTTTTGAGTGCTTTTTTTAAAGCTGATTTCGTTAACGCCTTAATGAAAACACCAACACCATATTCCTGCAGCCGAATAGGAGAGGGGATGTTAGGGGCAATATGTGTTTCTGAGGTATTGATTGCTGTATTATTGTTTGCTAGCGTACTACGGCCATGAGAAGTAGGCGAAAAGCAGTAAGTGGCGCGTAGGCCAAATATTCATTCCTATTGCGTTGTGATAGTCGTGCGCAGGTCCCGATAGCAATCGGGACAACACACTTGCTGCCCATGGCAGACTCTTCGGTTCTCGGGTTTAGGTTATTATATTTCATTCGTTTCAAATTTACACAACTCGGCCTGTTACACATTTGGCCATTGTTATGTGGCGTTTCTTGAAATAATGTATGATAATTATACTAAATGAAATGTGGATTGTAACAATCGCTTGAGAGTACATTATCAATTTAATAGAGGGGTAGGGTAAATCAAAATAATTAAGAAATACTATAACGAATTCTGATGTAAACAGATTGAAAGACCAGGCACCTCCAACTTCGAAATCAAATAGAAAGAAGAGGACAGTTATGGCAATGTATGAAAGGTTTACCCAGAATAATTGGGCTGTTTGATTTTCCTTTTGAAATCTTAAATAGATTATCGAAACAAGGATGGGAACTGCTATTTTCAGTATTAGGTTTGAATCATTATCTCGAACAAGTGCTAGAGCAATGTTTGGTAGAACAAACAAGAGGTAAAAACAAAAAGGATAAATGACTTGTTTGATATTCACGCTATTTTGGTTTGTCTGAAATTAAGCCTAACGCCCCATGGCTAAGGCAAGTGCGGGGTAAATGCTTTTGGGAGCGTGGGCAAAATATTCATTCCTATTGCGTTTTGATTGGGTGCGGCTGGAACCAACACCAAAAGCATTAGAGAGATGAACTTGGACTTTATTTCTATTGTTTGTTCGAGGCATTTCGTTTCAAATTTACACAACTGCTAGCATTTGACTTTTAGCTGTTGTGTCTGTTGCGCAACTCCCAAAACAACGAATAGCGCATTTTGGATAAGTTTCGCAGTATATAAGTATCTGACTACCAGTGATTCTATGTTTTGCTTTTTCTTCGAAATTGGACATTCATTCAAAATTAGGTGTTGTGCCACAGCTACTGTTGTTACCTGTTAGTGCGGTTAAGCTACTTTAATATTTCCTTCGTTTATTTCCACACTGAATTTGACTTGTGCTTTCAATGCTCGAAACACCTTAAGGACAGTTTCGATTGTTACGTTTTTAGTACTTTTTTCCAGCTTTGAAATTTGAGCCTTTTGAACACCAACAAGTTTTCCAAGTTGTTCTTGAGTCAAGTTCCTTTCCTTGCGTACTGACTTAATCATTTCACCAAGCACTTCGAGTCTCAAGTCAAATTCGTATTTCTCACGGTCCGGTGAACCAACCTCTCCAATATGCTTGTCCTTTATTTGGTCAAGCGTCATCATTTTCATTTTTTTCTGCGTTGCTTTCATAATCCAAATTTTATTGTTCAAAGTATTCGTCTCTAATTCTCTCCGCCTTCTCGATTTCCTTTTTCGGAACCTTGTCGACCTTTTTTACAATTCCGTGAGTAGAAATCACAAGAGTTTCTGTTTCTCCTGACTTATCCCAGAATGCAAATAGTCGATATTGAAGACCGCGATATTTCGTTCTAAACTCCCAGATTTCAGCAGTCAGTTTCTTGAATAGCTTCGGGTCATTTTCAAAACGAGCTTTGTCAATGTTATAAATGACCTTAGCTTTTGATTTCGATTCTAAGGATTCGATAAACTCAATTGCTTGTTCAAGAAAAACGACTTCAAACTTAGAATTCATTCAATTTCTCTGTTTGTTACAACGCAAAGATAATTAAAATGTTTCCTTTTTTGGAAACTTTGTAGAATTTGAGCATTACAGGTAACGCCCGCCAATAAGGAAAGGGCGGAGTTTAAGAGTTTAACTTTAGATTACATTCTATCGGTAGTTCGTGTCATTCTGTTTCAAATTTATACTATCGTAAGCATTTTCCTTTTAGTTGCTCCTATGTTTGAACTGGGTTAAATTTATAGCAATAATTAAAGTTTAATCAGGAAGAACCAGAAGAGGGATAAAGACCAAGTAGTGGCTTATGTCTACGAGACAGTCTAACATACAGGTCCCCCTCTTCTTTCTATCTACTTAGAACAGTATAACTGAGCCTTTGGAGCTCGTATGTTAGGATCGTTAAAGAGGATAGAATACTTCCAAAAAACAAAATTTATGGAGTCAAAGTTAATAGCTGGGATCGATGTAAGCAAGGATACTTTAGATGTTGTTTACACAACAAAAAAAGGCTTATTACACAAGGTGTTTAAAAACACGCCAGAGGGTCATTTAAATCTAATAAAAGAAGTAGGAAAAGGAGTGCATTATGTAATGGAAAGTAGTGGACCTTATTACTTAGGAATAGCGATTCGATTGAGCATGAAAGGCTTCAGCGTTTCGGTAGAAAATGGACTGCGAGTAAAGCGCTATATACAAATGAAAGGCGAGCGTAATAAGAGTGATAAGAAAGATGCTTTTCATATCTATCATTATGGCTTAGAACAAGAATTAAAACTGTGGGAACGTCCAAGTGACGATCAACTAAAATGCAGACAATTACTTACCACCATGGAGTTGTATTCAAAACAACGTGTTATGCTAAAGAACTTGAAGCACTCGATAGAATATCAGCCGATACAAGATAAAGATCAAATAAGAAGCGTAAAACGAATGCTTAAGTATCTAGAAAATGAGTCGTCTAAACTTGAAGAATCGTTGGATGAAAAGATTGAGAATTGGGCTCCAGAACAGTATAGGAATTTACAAACGATACCAGGAATCGGGAAGAAAATATCAGCAGTCCTGATCGTGAAAACCGATGCATTTGAGAAGGTAGAGAATCATCGACAATTGATAAGTTTAGCAGGGATGGCACCAAGGGAATATCAGAGTGGAACAAGCGTTCATAAACGAGTTCGGATTTGCAAAATGGGAGGTAAAAAGATTAGGAATTCAATGTACTTAGCAAGTATGACAGCAATACGATATAATAAACCGTGTGAGGCAATGTTTTTGAGGATGAAACAAAAGGGAAAAAATGGAAAAGTAGCAATGATAGCAGTAGCGAATAAGCTACTAAAACAGAGTTTTGCTATTGCGAAAAGTGGAGTTCCTTTTGATCCAAATTATCAAAATGAATTAATTACGAATTAGCTTGTTTTTTAACACAGTACATGTTATGTGCTTTTAATTGTCCAAATAATCAAAAGAGTCAGTGTAGATTACTTCTTCGCCTTTAAGAACTGAAAGAGAACCAACTTCCCATTCTTCTTCGCTCATAACCGAAACAAATACCTCATAAGTGTACTCTTTGTTTTTGAAGACATATTTATGATTGCCTCCGGTTCCATCTTGAACATACTTACCATTTCTAAGAATGATTTCTGGCTTAGAATCCATGGATTTGTTAATGCTCCATGATGCATAGCGAATTTCATTATTTTCAAGATTATCTATTCTAAAAATGAACTTTTTCGTTTTGGCTTTAAGTTCTGGAGATTTAAATTCTCTAAGACTTGGATGAAGTTTTCTTTTATCGTTTTCAATTATTGAATCGGAACACATAATTCCCCTTTTAGTATGATAATTTAGACCAATGATTAAACACGTGTAATCATCAATCCAAACAATACCATTATTCAACATACTTCCGCGCCATCCTACAGGTTTCCAGTCTTTAATAGGGTTCGAGTTTTTGATTATTGCACGTAAGCCATCATCAAGTATGAAATCCATTTTTGTCAAAAATTCAACTTTTGTTTCAATAACTGGACAAGGAAAACATGTTCCTACTGGATATCTGAATAATTCCGAAATTTCTTGGTTTGAACCTGTATTAAATACGTTTACAATCTTGTCTGCGCATTTTGCAGTCCTTTCTTCAGCAGATTGAGACATACCATAAAAACAAAACAGTAAAAAAATCAAGCTTGTAATAAGTTTCAAAATTGGTAAGGGTTTAATTGCACATAACTAGTTTATAAGCGGACAAAAGTTCCGTATATCCATCCAAATTGGGGGGATAAGACGAAGTTTTGATTTTTATTGGATAATTGTGGGCTAATGACATCAAGCAACTAATTTAAATAAAAAGCCCCTCTCAAATTAATGAGAAGGGCTTCAAATTTTAATCTTCGATTTAGAACCCATATAACTTTACTCCCTCATTTCCAAAACCACCACATTCTCAACATGATGCGTATGGGGGAACATATCCACCGGTTGCACCTTAGTCACTTTGTACTTAGGATCTAGCAATTGTAGATCGCGTGCTTGAGTAGCAGCATTACAACTTACGTACACAATTCTTGGAGCTTCTAATTCCAACATCATTTCAACCACATTGGTATGCATTCCAGCCCGAGGTGGATCAGTAATTATAACATCTGGTCTTCCGTTTTCATCAATGAATTCAGCCGTAAAAATGTCCTTCATATCACCTGCATAAAAGCTGGTATTTTCAACGTTGTTATTTTCAGAATTCAGCTTAGCATCAGCTATAGCTTCAGGAACAGATTCTATTCCTACAACATGCTTTGCGTACTTAGCAACAAAGTTGGCAATGGTTCCTGTACCTGTGTACAAATCGTACACAACGTCTTCTTCCTGTATGTTGGCAAACTCACGTGTAATTTCGTAGAGTTTAAGGGCCATGGTGCTGTTGGTTTGGAAAAAGGATTTGGGTCCAATCTTAAATTTAAGACCTTCCATTTCTTCCACAATGTGATCGTTTCCAGCAAAACATTTTACGTCTAAATCGTAAATAGTGTCGTTTTGTTTCGTGTTCACCACATACATAAGACTGGTAATTTCAGGGAACTTACCTTTTAAGTGCTCCATTACCAACCCAATGTTGTCTTCTTGTAATTCGCCAAAACAAACCAAGACCATCAATTGCTTGGTATTCGTAGTTCGGATAATGAGATTCCGCAACAAACCTGTGTGTTCGCGCAAATTGTAGAAGTTCAAATCGTTGTCTATTGCAAACGCCTTAATTGCCAATCTAACGGCATTTGAAGGATCGCCTTGCAAGAAACAATGGTCAACATCTAAAATTTTGTCGAAACGTCCAGGAATATGAAATCCTAGCGCTCTGCGTTCGGTAATTTCTTCGCCTTTTGCAATTTCTTCTTCGGTTACCCAGCGACTGTGCGCAAAAGTAAATTCGAGTTTGTTTCGGTAATATTCTGTTGCAGGAGAACCAACAATCGGTTGAATTTCAGGTAATTCAATTTTACCAATACGGGTAAGGTGATCGGTAACTTGTTTTTGTTTGTAGAACAACTGA
>Ga0307998_1001360_pt1 | contig 13089 bp, 11 predicted proteins | sample Davwhametageno37_FD_203147 | JGI IMG/M metagenome (GOLD analysis project Ga0307998, IMG submission 203147) | Marine microbial communities from Davis Island wharf, Antarctic Ocean - #37 | ecosystem: Environmental > Aquatic > Marine > Unclassified | place: Antarctic Ocean: Davis Island wharf...
AGAAACACTAACAATTCCATTTGCATCAATATCAAAGGTTACTTCAATTTGAGGTATTCCTCTTGCGGCTGGTGCAATACCAATTAATTCAAAATTTCCTAACATTTTATTGTCAGAGGCCATTTCCCGTTCACCTTGAAGAACTCTTATTGATACAGCAGGCTGGTTATCATCCGCTGTAGAAAAAACTTGGCTTTTTTTGGTCGGGATTGTTGTATTTTTTTCAATTAATTTTGTTGAAACTCCACCTAGCGTTTCAATTCCAAGTGACAAAGGTGTTACGTCTAAAAGTAGCACATCTTTAACATCTCCTTGAAGTACACCAGCTTGAATTGCAGCACCCATTGCAACAACTTCATCTGGGTTTACACTTTTATTAGGTTCTTTTCCAAAAAAATTTTTAACTTCAGCTAAAACTCTTGGCATTCTCGTCATACCACCAACCATTACAACTTCGTCAATTTCATTTGAGGTAAGACCTGCATCTTTAAGAGCAGTTTTACATGGTGGTAAAGTTCTTGAAATCAAATCTTCAACCAAAGCTTCTAATTTTGCTCTAGTCATTTTTAAGTTAATGTGTTTTGGACCAGTTTTATCTGCAGTTATAAATGGTAAATTAACATCTGTTTGTTCAGCAGAAGAAAGTTCAATTTTTGCTTTTTCAGCAGCTTCCTTCAACCTTTGAAGAGCTAGCTTGTCAGTTCTTAGGTCTATGCCATTGTCTTTTTTAAATTCACCAATTAAGTAATCAACAATTGTGTTGTCAAAATCTTCTCCACCTAAAAATGTATCACCATTAGTAGATTTAACTTCAAATACACCATCACCCAATTCAAGAATGGATACATCAAAAGTTCCACCTCCTAAATCGTATACAGCAATTTTTTTGTTTTCTTTTTTTTTATCCAAGCCATATGCTAGAGAGGCCGCAGTAGGTTCGTTTATAATTCTTAAAACTTCTAATCCCGCAATTTTACCAGCATCTTTTGTAGCTTGCCTTTGAGCGTCATTAAAGTAAGCAGGAACCGTTATTACTGCTTTAGTTACAGCTTGTCCTAAATATTTTTCAGCTGTTTCCTTCATTTTTATTAGGATAAATGCTGATATTTGAGAAGGAGAGTATTTTTCACCTCTTGCTTCAATCCAAGCGTCACCTTTTTCTGAATTAACTATTTTAAAAGGGGCTGCTGCAATATCTTTTTTTACAGTTGAGTCTTCAAAACTTCTTCCAATTAATCTTTTTACAGCAAATATAGTATTTTCAGGATTGGTTACTGCCTGTCTTTTTGCAGGTTGTCCAACAAGTTTTTCTCCATCATCAGTAAAAGCAACAACAGAAGGAGTTGTTCTCGCACCTTCTGCATTTTCTAAAACTTTTGGCTGACTACCTTCCATGATAGACACACATGAATTTGTTGTTCCTAAATCTATTCCTATAATTTTGCTCATAATTTAAATCCTATCCTTCATATAAGTGTTAATTTTTATTCTACAAGTTCTGACAAATATTATAAATTGTCTGAATTCTCTTCATTTTCCTCACTTTTTTCTACTTTATTTTCAGTTTTCTTTGAAACACCCACTAGAGATGGTCTAAGTAACCTGTCTTTCATCATGAAGCCTTTTTGAATTTCTTGAATAATTGTGCCAGGTTCTTTTTGGTTATCGTCAATCTCCATCATTGCTTGATGAAAATTTGGATCAAGTTTTTTGCCAATTGAATCTAAAGGAGTAATCCCATTTTTTGATAAAATAGAAACCATATCTTTATTTATAATATCAAAATGTTCTAAAGTTTTTTTTAAAGCCTCGGAGTTTTTTAAGACCTCATCACTTTCTAATATCTGTTTTGATCTTTCCAAATTATCTATTAAGTTTAAGGTTTCTTTTGCAAAAGCAAAACCCCCATAATTAAAAGCATCCTCTCTTTCTTTTTCAAATCTTCTTCTCTGGTTTTCCATTTCAGCAAAAGCTCTGGCTAATTTGTCTTCTAATTCTAAAATTTTTTCCTCAGGAGCAATCTCCTTTGGTAGCTCATTACCTTCCAAAGCATCAGACAGAGTGTCATTGCTTAACTCTTCTTTTTTAATCTCATCGGCTTCGTTACTATGATTTTCAAGATTAGTGTTTTGATCTTTTTCCATTGAGACTTATATGGTATGAAATTTGATAATTGCTAGATGTTAAAAAAAAAAATTATTAAAATATTAATAGGCACAAACAATACAGGAAAATTGAAGGAAATTAGGGATTTATTGCCTAAAAATCTAGAAATTTACTCTACATCTGAATTTAAAATTAAAAGCCCTATTGAAAATGGACAAACCTTTGAGGAAAATTCTTTAATTAAAGCTAAGTATTTTTCTAAAAAATCAAAAATGATTTGTTTATCTGATGATTCGGGGCTGGAGATTGATATTTTAGATGGAGCTCCTGGAATATATTCGGCTAGGTGGGGTGGAAAAAAAGGAGACTTTGTTAAAGCAATTAATAGAGTTTTTAAAGAATTAGATAAAAAAAACAAAAATTGGAAAATGAAGAAAATTAAAGCTAGATTTGTTTGTGCTTTAACTATTTTTGGACCCAACCAAAAAACCATAAATTCTATTGGGAAAATTGAAGGATACATTTCACCCTCTATGAAAGGGAAAAATGGATTTGGTTATGATCCTATTTTTATACCCAAAGGAAAAAAAATTACTTTTGGGGAGATGAAAGCTTCTCAAAAATATAAGATAGATCATAGATTTAAAGCCTTTAAAAAAATTAAAAAATTTTTATAAACTTATTATTTTCAATCTTGTAAAAATTAAGAACATGATTGATCTTATTATTTTTTATTTCAAAAATTCCAACCTTTCCTTTAAATAAATTTTTTTTAGAAAATATCTTTTCATCTACAATAGAATTATTTTGAAGTATTAAGTAATAAACCAGTCCAACCAAATCAAAACTCAAGAAAGATAATTGATTTGGATATTGGTTAAATTTTTCAAAATATTCTGCTGAAAAGTCTTCATAATTATTTTTATTTATAGAAGGAAAATAAAGAGGTTGAACACTAGCTTCCTCAAGAAGAGATTCGTCAAACCATTGGTTAAGTGTTATAAAATATTTCTTTTTTGGTGATATATCTGTGTATAATAAAGACGTAGTAACACTTTTTAAACTCTCATCAAAATCTGCAATTATTATAGAGTCAAAATTTACACTGCCAAGAGTATCTCTCTTTTTTAATCTTTTGATTAATAGTTCTTTATTAGCTTGGTTTGATTTTTCTAATCTTACTATCTCATCTTCAAGATTCTGTTTTCTTATCTCATAGCGAGTAATTTTTTCAATTTGTTGAGTAAGTTTAGTAGGATCAGTGTTATAGACAAAATTTTTGATTATTTTTATTTTTGTATTGTCGATAGCTTTTTCAATTTCATTTTTATAATCTACATCAGGAGTTAAGAAGATTGTTTTTTTTATTTTATTTAATTCAATAAATTTTTTAATTCCATTTAATTGAGATGTAGCATTTATACCTGCGTTAATAATATTTTTTGAGTTGTTTCCACCCTTGTTTGTTAATGATATAAAAGTGATTTCTTTTATTTCATCAAGATAAGCTTGATTTTTATTAAACACTGGACCAATTACTATTTTTATTCCTAATTTTTGAAACTCTTTTGCAGCCTTTAAAGTATCAAGAGGATTCGATTTGGTATCTTTTGGAATAATTTCAATAGATGAATTGTTTATTTTATTAACCGCTAATCGAGTAGATTTAATTATAGATTGACCAATTTCATAATTTTTACCAGTTAATGGAACAAGTAATCCAATCTTAATTCCTGTATCAGCCAAGACTCTCAGTGCTGTAGCTGAAAAAGTTAAAGTTATAATTAATATAATTTGAATAATTTTAATCATTTTAATGTTATTATTATAACGATTATATTCTGATGATTCTAGACACTGAAAATAAAAATAATAAAGTTAAAAGTGGCCTATATATCGTTGCCACACCAATTGGAAACTTGTCTGATATCACTTTAAGAGCCCTAGATGTCCTAAAAAAATCAGATTATATATTGTGCGAAGATACTCGTACTTCGAAAAATTTATTAGATAGGTATGAAATTAAGTCAAAACTTATTTCTAATCATAAATTTAATGAAAAGAAAAATTTATTAAAAATGATAGAGATTTTAAAATCAGACTGTGTTGTTTCACTAATTTCTGATGCTGGAACCCCATCAGTTTCTGATCCTGGGGCAATATTAATCAATGAGTGCGTGGCAAATAATATTAATATTTTTCCAATATCTGGTGCTTCAGCAGTTTCAACTGCTGTCTCTATTAGTGGTTTTAATGAAAAATATTTTTTCTATGGATTTTTTCCTGAAAAAAATAATAAGTTAAAAGAGGAATTTGAAAAACTGGTAAACCTAAGCGGTTGTATTGTCTTTTTCATCTCCCCAAGAAAATTTAATAAATCTATAAAAGACATTAAGCATTACTTCTCAGGTAGAAAAATTTTAATATGCAGGGAAATGACAAAATTTTATGAAGAATATATTAGATCGGATATCGATACACTGGAACCTTTTAAATCAGACCCAAAAGGAGAGTTAACAATTGTTATTTCTCAAATGCTTAAGGAAAAAAACTCTTCGGTAATTTTAAAAGAATCTGATAAAAAGAATATTCAAAAAATGATTAAAAAATTAAGCATTAAAGATATTACTGATTTAATTAGTCAAAATACCAGTGTACCCAAAAAAGTAATTTATAATTATTGCTTAAAATTAAAAAATGAAAAATAAAATTATTTTAATAAGTTTAATATTTGTATTTCTTGCAGGTTGTGTGGGTGTATCGTCTACAGGTTTATTTGGAACTGGAGTAAGTGTTGCTCTTGATCCAAGGTCCATAGGAACTCAAATAGATGATTCTGTGATGCAGAAAAATATTGTAGCAAGACTGATAGTAAAAAATAAAAGTTACTTATTATCCATTAAGACAAAAGTCTTAGATGGTAAAATTTTTTTAACTGGAAAGGTTAATGATCCAGAAGAAAAACTTCAAATTACTAAATTAGCGTGGGAAACTAAGGGAACAAGATCAGTTAAAAATGACATTAAAATTAAAGAGGATTTCAATTTTAAACAATCAGCTAAAGATCTGCTAATAACTTCACAATTGCGTGCTGCCTTGATATTCAATAAAAAAATTAAGGCTACTAACTACCAAATAGATACATACAAAAAAAAAATATACATATATGGAATCTCTTTAAATTCAGATGAAAGAAAAGAAGTAATAAATGAAGCAAAAAAAATACTTGATGTTGAAGATGTTATAGCAAGCATTGTTTTAGTTGAAGACTTGAGAATTCAAAAGAATTAATATTTTAAAATATGGTTATATTTGACGAGTTCATAAAAAATAAAAAAATGATCTCATCTTTAAAGAATAAGAATACATGGAATGATTTTCCTTCGTATAATTGGTGGGATGGATGGTGGAAAGTTGAACCAAGAAATGTAATGGAAGAATTAATTCAGTTAATTTGGGGTCAATTTAAACTTGAAAATAAAATAGCAGGATTTGAGTATTGGTCCAATTACCAAACTTCCAAAAATTGGAAACTTAACTGGCACCAGGATTGTGATGAGAAACTGAGAGTTACATCAAATAAAATCTTGTCACCAACACTGGGGCAAATATACTATATTGAAAATTTTGAGGTAAGAGGTGGTTATTTAGAAATTTCAAACTTACCTCCCCACATCGAACCAGATTCTTCTGAAATTGAGAGAATTCGTCCTAGAGAAAATAGACTAATTATTTTTAATCCTTCATTTAAACACTGTGTTTCAAAAATTTTATCAGGAAATCGCCATGCTTTTTTATCAAATGTTTGGTATAAAAAACCAAATACTTTTGATCAATCTGAAAATGTTGATTACAAAGCATTCTCCCCCATAGAGTGGAAAAATAAATTTATAAAGAATCTTTAATCTTTTTTGTTATAATCAATAACGTCTGCAGAGTATGCGGCTACAGAAGCTAAATTAATTATTTCTGATGTGGAAGATCTTAAAGGTGCTATTTCAATCGGTTGACCTAATCCAATTAGCAGAGGCCCAATAACCTTTGTTTCTCCTAAGCTTTTCATCATCTTATATGAAATAGCAGCACTATGCTGTCCTGGCATTATCAGTATATTTGCATTTCCAACAATACTGGAAAAAGGATAAAGCTCCTTATATTCATCGTTTAGAGCAACATCTGGCTGCATATCTCCATCAAAATCAAAATTTACACTTTTGCTTTTTAAAATTTCAACTGCTTTTTTTATATGTTTAGTTCTGCTTGTAAGAGGCTGCCCAAAGGTTGAGTGGGAAACAAAAGCAACTTTTGGTATAAAGCCAAACATTTTAACTACCCTAGCAGCAGATATAGCAATTTCAGCAAGCTCTTCTGAGCTTGGATATTCATTAACACTAGTATCTCCAACAAAAATAGTTTTTCCTTTTGCAACAACCATATTTAAACCAAACATAATTTCCCCTGGCCGCGCATCTATAACCTGTGTAACCTTTTCAAAAGATGCTCCAAATCTTCTAGTATTTCCAGTAACAGCACCATCTGCATCACCACATGCAACCATACAAGATGCCCATATGACTCTGTCATTTCTTACAAGTCTATCGCAATCTCTTTCCAAAAGTCCTTGCTCTCTTTGCATTTTTTTAAACAAAAAATTCACATATTTTTCTCTCTTTTCAGAATCTTCAGAATTTATTATTTCAATATTAAAATTTTCATTGTAACCAATTTCTTTTATTCTTTCTTTAATCTTTTCTTTTTTACCAACTAAAATTGGAATTCCTAATTTAGAGTTTTTAAATGCTATTGCAGCTTTAAGAGTATTTTCGTCTTCACCATCTGCAAAGACAATTTTTTTTTGATTTTTTTTAATATAGGAATTAATACCCTGCATGATTGTAATAGATGGATTGAGTCTTTGCTTAAGTTGTTCTTTGTAAATTTCAAAATCTTTTATAGGTTTTTTTGCGACACCGCTATCCATGGCAGCTTTTGCAACAGCAGCAGGAATTACACTAATTAATCTTGGATCAAAAGTGGATGGAATTATATAATCTTTTCCATATTTGGGACGATCACCACCCATTGCTGCAACAACTTCATCAGGCACATCTTCCCTTGCAAGTTTTGCTATCGCATTTGCAGCAGCTACTTTCATTTCTTCATTGATTGTAGTTGCCCTGACATCTAAAGCCCCTCTGAAAATATATGGAAAACCAATTAAATTATTTACTTGATTAGGATAATCAGATCTTCCTGTTGCTATAATAGCGTCATCTCTAACTTCCATTATTTCTTCAGGAGTTATTTCTGGATCTGGATTAGCACAAGCAAAAATTATTGGGTTTTTTGCCATAGTTTTTACTAATTCTTTTTTTAAAGCTCCTTTTGCAGATAAACCTAGAAATACATCAGCCCCGTTAATAGCTTCCTCCAAGGTTCTATTTTTTGTGTCAATTGCATGGACAGATTTCCATTGGTCCATACCCTCTGTTCTGCCTCTATAAATTACACCTTTACGGTCGAGCATGGTTACATTTTCATTGGGAACACCATTATTCTTAAACAAATTTGTACAAGCAATTGCAGAAGCACCAGCTCCATTAACAACAACCTTAATGTCCTTTATTGATTTTCCACTTATATCCAAAGCGTTTAGTAAAGCAGCTGTAGTTATTATTGCTGTACCATGTTGATCATCATGAAAAACTGGAATATCTAAAATTTCTTTTAATTTTTCTTCTATAATAAAACAATCAGGAGCAGCTATATCTTCTAAATTAATTCCACCAAAGCTACATGCAAAATTTTTAACACTATTAATAATTTCGTCTGCATCCTGTGAATCAATTTCCAAGTCTATCGAATCTATATCTGCAAATCTCTTGAATAGAACTGCCTTTCCTTCCATCACAGGCTTTGAAGCTAATGCTCCTAAATTACCCATACCTAAAATTGCAGAGCCATTACTTATCACTGCAACTAAATTTCCTTTTGATGTATAATCGTAGGCAGTTTCTGGATTTTCATAAATAGCCCTAACAGGAACAGCAACACCTGGAGAATAAGCCAGCGCTAAATCTCTTTTAGTTGTCATTGGCTTTGAAGAATTTATCTCAATTTTTCCAGGTTTATTTAAGCTATGAAATTCTAATGCTTCTTTATCTGTGTAATGGTCTATTTTAGTTTTTTTCATTTATGATAATTAGCTATACAAATGCAGCAAATTTAAGACTAATATGATTTATGAACCTTATTAAGTCAACAGGCACATTTAGCTTTTTTACTATAGTTAGTAGATTATTAGGCTACGTAAGAGATATTCTAATAGCAGTATTTCTTGGAGCAGGTCCTTTAGCGGATGCTTTCTTTGTAGCATTTAGAATTCCAAATACATTTAGAAGATTATTTTCAGAAGGAACATTTAATGCAGCATTTGTACCTAGCTATTCTTCTCTGTTAGATAATAAAAAAACATCACAAAAATTTGCAAATAATATCTTTAATTTACTCATAATAGGGTTATTTTTTTTAGTCCTTGTTATTGAGATAATAATGCCATTATTTGTCTTTTTAATTGCACCAGGGTTTGACGGTGATTATCAAAAGATGGAATTAGCCATAACTTTGACGAGAATTACTTTCCCTTTTTTAATGTTTATTAGTTTGGCATCTTTTTTTTCTGCCATTTTAAATTCACATAATAAATTTGCCATAGCTTCTGCTGCACCTATCATTTTGAATATTCTTTTAATTGGAGTGTTGCTTTTTGGAAAAATTTTAAATGATGAATTGGTATACTATCTATCCTATGCGGTAACTGCTTCGGGTATTTTACAGTTTGTTTTTTTATATTTCTTTGTAAAAAAATATTTTTATCCTAAAATAAAGTTGTCATTTAAAATTGATGATAAAGTCAAAATTTTTTTTAGAAAATTACTTCCTAGTATTTTTTCTTCTGGTGTTACCCAAATAAATATTTTGATAGGAACAATCATTGCTTCTTTTCAAGCTAGCGCAGTATCTTATCTTTATTATGCAGATAGAATTTACCAAATAAATCTTGCTATTGCAGGAATTGCAATAGGCACAGTAATACTTCCTCAACTTTCCAAACATATTCAGGGTGATAAAAAAGAAAAAATAAACTCAATACAAAATAAGGCTTTAGAATTAAGTTTGTTTTTAAGTATACCGGCAGCAATAGCCCTACTTATTGCATCTGAAGAAATTATATCTTCTTTATTCGGATATGGTTCTTTCGATGAATTAAGTGTTAAAAACTCAGCAAAGGCTTTATATTATTTTGCAATAGGGTTGCCGGCATTTGCTCTTATTAAAGTTTTTTCAGCTTTTTTTTTCGCACGCCATAATACAAAAATACCCTTTTACATTTCTTTAACATCAGTTTTGCTGAATATACTTATAAGCATTATTTTTTTTAAAGAAGTGGGGTTCATAATTATACCAATAGCAACTACAATTTCATCTTGGTTTAATGCTATTCTATTGTTTTTTTTTCTAAAAACAAAAAACCTATTCAGCTTTAACTTGGTTTTTATTAATAGATTTATTAAAATTTTAATATCTTCAATATTAATGGGGATATTTTTTTACTATGTAATTCAATTTTTTAATGACAAGTTCATTTATCAGGAGAGCCTCAAAGGTATCTACCTAGTTGGTGTAGTTATATTGGGATTAATGTTTTATCTTTTGATTGCTATTTTAATCAAGGCTTTTAAAAGAAGTGATATTAATTTAAACTACTAGCATGAGTAAAAAAATTTTTTCAGGAGTTCAACCAACAGGAAACCTTCATTTAGGAAACTATCTTGGTGCAATCAAGAATTTTGTAGAGCTTCAAAGTGAAAAAGAAAATCAATGTATTTTTTGTGTAGTAGACCTTCATGCAATAACTGTGAAACAAGACCCTAAAGAATTAAAAAAGAATATAAGAGAAACAACAGCTACATTTATTGCATGTGGGATTGACCCAGCCAATAGCATAATTTTTAATCAATCAATGGTTTCAGCACATTCAGAGGCGGCATGGATTTTAAGCTGTGTTTCAAGAATAGGTTGGCTTAATAGAATGACACAGTTTAAAGAAAAAGCTGGTAAGGATAAAGAAAAAGCCAGTATTGGCCTTTATTCCTACCCAGTGTTAATGGCTGCAGATATTTTACTCTATGATGCAACGCATGTTCCAGTTGGAGATGATCAAAAACAACACCTAGAACTTTGTAGGGATATTGCACAAAAATTTAACAATGATTTTAATGCACCAGATTTTTTAAAAGTACCAGAGCCCTTAATACAAAAACAATTTTCTAGAATAATGAGTCTTAAAGATGGAATAAAAAAAATGAGTAAATCTGATCCTTCAGATTTAAGCAGAATTAATCTTACTGATAATAAAGAAGAAATATTGAATAAAATAAAAAAAGCAAAAACAGACCCATTGCCATTACCCGAAGAAGCTAAAGATTTAGTAGAAAGGCCAGAGGCAGAAAATCTACTAGGAATTTATTCGAGTTTAAAAAACCAGAGTATAGAAAACTCTATAAGTGAATTTAACGGAAAAAATTTTTCTGAATTTAAAGAACAATTATCAGAAGCTCTAATGGAAAGAATTGAGCCAATTTCAAAAGAAATTAAAAGATTGGTAGGAGATGAAAAATACTTAGATGCAATTTTATTAGAAGGATCTGATAAAGCAGACAAAATTGCCTCAAAAAAAATAAAAGAAATTAAAGAATTAGTAGGTTTTTAACTAAATATATTAATTAGTTTAAATTTCGAAATTTACCCTTATATATAAACTCATGTTCGTTCAAACTGAAGTAACACCAAATCCAAATTCACTAAAGTTTTTACCGGGAAAAAATGTATCTAATAGCGGCTCTTTTGAGGTAACAAAGAAAGAAGATACAGACAGTGAATTAGTAAGAAATCTCTTGTCTATTAATGGAGTAACAGGAGTATTTCTGGGTGCAGATTTTTTATCAATTAATAAAAAAGAAGATGTAATTTGGGAGGATATTAAGCACATAGTTATTTCACTAATTAATGATTTTTATGCAACAGGAAAAGAATTTGTTATTGCAAATGAATTATTCGAGGAGAAAAGTGAAGAACATAATGAAATTGAAAAAAAAATTATAAGTATTCTCGAGACAAAAATTAGACCTGCGGTTGCTAAAGATGGTGGTGATATAAAATTTAAAGAGTTTAAAGATGGTGTTGTTAAAGTAGAATTACAAGGAAGTTGTTCTGGATGTCCAAGCTCAACTATGACACTTAAGCAAGGTGTTCAAAATCTTTTATGTCACTACTTACCTGAGGTAAAAGAGGTTGTTGCAATATAATTATGAAAAAAAAATTACTCTTTATCACCCAAATAAAAAAATATTTAAAAAAACATACCTTTATAGTAAGCCAAAAAAAAAGTGAAAAAGAAGAAAATAATATTGAAAATGTAGCTAGAGCTTTTATGGCGAGCTTGATAATAATTTCCTTTTTTTTTATTAGTCCAATGGTTGTTGAGTTTTCAAAAAATGCGTCAATTGTTTCGTTAAATTTTGAAAATAATTCAAAAAACAATTTAAAAAAATTATTAGAAAAAAAAAATCCTGAGTCAGATAATAACGAAAACCAAAAATTTTTATATGAAGATATATTAGCATTTGAGGAACAGCCCACTGGCGCAGTAAGACTAAGTGCAGCAACAATTGAAGAGTTGTTTAAATCAACTAATTATAATCTAAAAGATGTTAGAAAAAATAAATTAGTTAAACCAATTTCACTAACATTATTACCAAATGAAATAAAAAAAATTGAAAACTCAAAGAAAAGAAAAGATTTATTCATTCAAATTATTTTGCCACTAGTGATTAAAGAAAATAATAATATTAAATTAGATAGAAAAAAACTTTTTAGTATTTTAAATAAAAGTAAAAATACCAAATCTGAAAAAGTTTGGTTAAATTCAAAATTCAAACAATATGGAGTAGTAAGTAAAGATTTATCAACATTAAAAATTAGAATGGATGAAGTTCCAGTCTCTATGGCTATTGCACAAGCAGCAAAAGAAACGGGTTGGGGCACATCGAGGTTTGCACAAGAAGGCAATGCACTTTTTGGGCAATGGACCTGGTCTGGCGAGGGAATAAAGCCATCTGATGCCGATGATGACAGTACACATAAAGTAATGAAATTTAAAGTATTGCAAGCTTCAGTCAGAGCGTATCAAAGAAATCTAAATACTCACTCATCCTACGAAAATTTTAGATTGGCTAGGGCTGAATTGAGAGATGAAGGAAAAAAAATAGACAGTATGATTCTCTCTGAATACCTAGATAAATATGCAGAAACTGGAAAAGAGTATGTCAGAGTTTTACAGCAAATAATAAAACAGAATAATTTAACAGATTTTGATGATGCAAAGTTATTGCCCTCAAGTATTAATCTGGAGAGTTTAATTTAATTTTGTTTAATGGAGAACTGCACTCCAAACCACCTCCATTGTCCACCATCATTAAGTGAGCAGTTTACTCTTCCCCTTCTAAATCTAAATTTTTCTCTAAAATGTAAATTTAATATATTGTAATTAAAATTGATATTAGATTTCTCCCATTTGTCTCCCTCATCAGAAAAACAATTAATATTATTTATATTTTTTTGTTCATCAAAAAACTCTACTAGAAATTTGGGAGGATTATTATTATTTGTTAAATATTTTTCTATTGGATATAAAACCTTATATTGTAACGGATTAAGATTGATTAAAAATTCAAATCTTTTTAGATCACCATATTTTTCATTAATTGGAAATCTAGGTAGTTCGTGGCGATCTTTATTAACATCAATTACTCCAGAGTGCTGACCAAAAGAAAATTTAAAATTTTTAGAAATGTATTTTTTTATAAGTGAACTATACTCTCCAAAAGGGTAAGAAAAAAAAATAGGGTTATATCCTAGCTT
>Ga0307998_1001361_pt1 | contig 13086 bp, 13 predicted proteins | sample Davwhametageno37_FD_203147 | JGI IMG/M metagenome (GOLD analysis project Ga0307998, IMG submission 203147) | Marine microbial communities from Davis Island wharf, Antarctic Ocean - #37 | ecosystem: Environmental > Aquatic > Marine > Unclassified | place: Antarctic Ocean: Davis Island wharf...
TCAAATTTTTGATCGTAAGATTGCGCCAATGAAATCCCAAAAGATATTCCCAAAATAGGCATTGAAGTATAATAAATATGCGATAAAAACATTCCGTCAATATTGTTACCCTCCAATAATCCAATGAAAAATGAAAAAATGAAATAAAATAAAAACAAATAAGAAATAAAACTAAATTTAAATTTTAATTTCTGCTTTACGTGATAAATTACCAACAGTAGATAATATAGTATAAATGGAGTTTTGACTAAAATACCAGATATACTAAAACCATACAGATAGTGAAGCATTAAAGCTATTGGAATTACAAATTCCAATAAATATATAAACCAGAAAAATTTATAAAAATTAGTTTTCATTTTCAATCTCTGATTTATTAAAAATTAAGTACAAATTATAAAAAGCAGAGATAAGAAGTAAACTTCCTGATTTCGATAAAATTTGAAAACTTGACATATTGAGTTTTAATAAATAAATATTCAATATGTAATCAATAATTAAAACAAATACAAAAAATAATGTAGACTGATTGATTGTGTTTCGATATAATAGAATAGGAGAGATTATTGAAAATACATAATATAAACCTACAAAACTTGTTATAACAAAATAATACAAAATAATATTTTCGAAGCTTACAATAAAATTATCATAAATATAAATTATAATCAAACCAGCAAAAAACAATAAAATAAATACTAAAAAGGCATTTTTTAAATACATTTTTAACGCAGACTTATTAATTGAATCGATTTCTTCCCCTATTCTGATAGTCAAAATATATCCATAAGTGTTAATTCCTAAAAAAACAAATAATGCTACATTAAAAGCTAAAGAAAAACCTGCTAATTCAGATACAAAATTTTCAAATATCAAATTTCGATAACTAAACAATAATAAAGAAAGAGCAATGGTGGATAAGTTTATAATAAATCCATGTTTAATTAAATTACAATATTGAAAAAATTTCGATTTTAAATTTAGATGTAATTTAATAAGAACTTTTTCTCCACTAAAATAAGTAGATAGAATTGTCCAAAAAACGTATGATATTATATAGATGAAAATAAATAGAATTGATATATCAATTTGTTTAAAATAGTATGAATAAAGACAACAAATTACTAGAACTAATGAAAGAATTGGCTTGAATAGTATTGATAATATAAAATGATTACACACTTGTAATTTTTTTTCTTGGATAATTGAAAGGGCATTTAAAAAAAACGGAATAATTAATAAATATGAAAATTTACTAAATAATAAAGCACAAATCAAACTAACCAAAATACCTGAAAATAATCCGTACGTGAATAAAGCCTCGTATAAATCTTTTTTAAGAGTGTACTTGTAATAAATATATCCGGAAAATGATCCAAATAACGAATAAGATCCAAGTAGAGCAATCGATTTATACCATTCTAATTCTCCATAAGATTCTTTTGAAAGTATAATAGGTAATAGAAGCATTTCTATAGCAATGAATCCGTATGAAAAATATCTAAAAAAATAAAATTTTAAATCAGCTTTCACTAAACATTAACTTTTAAAGATGTTTTCAATATCATTTTTGTTAATTCTTTTTTCTCTTGAAAAGAAAATTTCTTGATATTACCAAAATCCGTATAGTATGGTATTAAATTATTAGAATAATAACTTTCTGTTGTACAGTATATATTTTTGTCTAACATTAATGCTTCAACTCCAGTTGAACCATTCCAAACTACAATATTGTCAATTACATCAAATAAATCTTGAGTTTTCACGAATGGGTCTAATATAGTAACATTAGTGAACTCTTTTAATGCTCTATAAGTAGGTATTTCTCGGCATAGAAAAAATGCAGGATGCTCCTTCAAGATAACATCAATTCCTTTGTCATAAAAAAAACTAATTACTTTAAATAATGATTCATAATAATTTGCTTTATCCGAATTATCAGTCCAATAATCAATAGTAGCTTCGGGGTACCAGTGAAGTGGGATATATACAGATTTTTTTCTTTTACTAGCTATAGTTTTTTTATCAAAAGCATCATAATAACGGTTTGATAATAAAAGCTGATTGAGCTTGTAAAAATTTTTAAAAAATGGAGCAAATCTAAACTCGTAACCTAAATTTCCTGCAAGCTTGTAACGGCATATATACCTAAAGATGTATCGATAATAATAAGAAATTAAATATTTAAATGCGTTCTTATAAGCCCTTAGCTTAGATATCGCTAATGGGGATTCTTTTTTTTGTAAAAGCTGATTAAGAACAGATTCAACTTCTTTATTAGTTGGCTCGTGAAAATCATTAGCCTCCCCATAATTTGTTACTAATTTATAATTTGGGTAGAGAAAAAAATCAGTGATACCGACGCAATTAACAGAATAAAATTTTGCAAATTGAAACATAATATCCATTACATAATTATCTACAGTACCTGCAATAATTACTTTAAGAGATGGGTTAGATTTATAAAAATTTATAAAATACTTAGAACATTTAAAAACAAGCACTCTAGCCTCGTGCAATGAAATAGCACGCAATCCCCTGCATCGCTTAATAACATTATCTATATTAATTGTATTTTCAATTATATCATAATCATCAGTTGAAATATCACTTGCCTTATAATTAGAAAAATTAATTGTAATGTCAGCATCTTTTTTGTATTCAGAAATTGTTTTGTATCTATTGAGTTTTTTAAACTCCTTTAAAAAAGACTCTGGGTAAAACAAATTGAAATATTGTTTTTTCCCTTTAATTCTAATAAAAAAAAGAACCTCATCATCAGTCAAATTAGCAAAATTCGAACGCAAACTGATCGGTATTTGGCTACTTTCTATCATCGGTTCCTGATCCATTAACCTTATGTCTTAATTTCCATACACCATCAACATTTTTCCAAACATGCTCTGGACGCCAACTATTAACAACCTCCCAAAAATATTGTTCCGTTATGCCTGTGTATTCGAGAAAAACTTTGAAAAACTTATCAGGAAATTCCCCATCATATTTACCTACTAGTGCCGATGCTTCATCTCTCAAAATATGTCCATCTCTAACCTCATGTGCAGCATCTGATGTTGCTCTACCAATCCCAAATTTTATGTGCATCAAAAAATAATGAAAACCATCCAACTTATCATCTAATGATGCGTATTTTGAATAAGTCCCCTCACTTCTAACTGGATTTGCTTTAAAGCCTGTATGCTCAACACTGTAATAATAGCATTCTTGAGGTATCCACTTTGTATAATGACCCATATAATGTATCTCCAACCCCATTTCTTCTAACTTATCGTTAGATGGAGGGAAGTAAGGTGCCATATCTTTTTTACTTATTCCATATTCTGTAAAACTTTCCGGAGGAACACCCGACATTAAAATATTAGTATTTTTACTTTTCCAATCTCTGGTTGGAACAAAAGCTGCACTCATATCTCCGCCGTATTCAACCTCTGAATTTTCACCATAAAATACAAGTGGTATGTCTTCTTTTAAAGCCATTTGTAATGGCATATTGTTTTGTCCAAAAATAAAAGGCAAAAACGGATCACCTAATACTTCAAAAGCTAATTTTGTTAATTTTTTGTGCGTTTTTCCTGGAGGAGTTACAAGAACATTGGCTAAATCTCCTTCGTGAATATGGTTTTGATGATTTTGAAATCCAATATCTGTATACAAGTGCGGAGCCCATGTTACAGTTAGCGGATTCATTCCATACTTAACCTTCAACAAATGAGCTACGTATGCACTATCTTTACCACCACTAGATGGAACAATTACATCATATCTTCCATCATTTCTTCGGTGTTTGTCTAATAATTTTATCAGAGATTTTTCACGTTGATCCCAATCAACATGCTCATTTTTATAGTCACTAAACTGACAGGCGGAGCAAACACCTTCTTCATTGAAAGTAATTCGGGGTCTTTGATTTGATATAACACATCTCGTACAGTATTTTATTTCTTTTGGCACATCATATTTTTTGTCATAATAGCGCCAACCACCTTTTTTGTTTTTACTTTCCATTATTAATATAGTTTTTAAAGTTATTTAAGATTTTTAATCCTTGATTTGTACTCTTCTCTGGATGAAACTGCGTAGCAAAGACATTATCTTTTTCTATCGCGCAACAATATTTAATTTTTTTATATTCTGCAGTGGCTGCTACAACGTCAATATTCTCTGTCCTTACATAATATGAATGAAGAAAGTAATAATAGGTATCATTAGGAATTCCTTTTAATAAATTGCCTAATGATGAGTTAATATTAATTTTATTCCATTGAATTTGAGGTGTTTTTAAATTTTGATCATCTTTTTCTGGGAATTTGATAACATCTCCATTAATTAATCCAATTCCTTGATGGTGTCCTAACTCTTCGCTAGAATGCATAAGGAGTTGCATTCCAAGACATATTCCTAAAAGTGGTTTACCGTCATTAACTTGTTTTTTAATTGTATCTATTATATCAAGTTTGTTTAAGTTTTCCATCGCATTTCCAAATGCACCAACTCCGGGTAACATAATTGCATCAACATTTTGGAGGTCAGTTTTTTTTGAGGTAACAACTGATTTAAAACCTAGAAATTCACATGCCTTATTAACACTATAAATATTACCTAATCCGTAGTCTATAATTCCTACTTTTGGAGTTTTACTCATTTCTTATATTTATGTTATTATTTGTAAGATATTTCCTTAGACTACTTAAAGAAATAGGATTTATTTTAGAAAATATTCCACCTGATTTAAGAAAGTCATTATTCCCTTCAGATAAATCTTTTTTATTCGAGAAGTCATTCGACTTAATATATGAATAATGCAGAATAGACGATAATACTACCGCATCAATTGATGTTTGTTCTATTACATTTTTTATGTCTTCCATTTTACCAGCTCCACCGTGAGCTAGGAGTGGTATTGAAATTGAATTTTCAACAAGTTTTATCAATTCAATATCAAATCCTGATCCTGTTCCTTCTTTATCTACAGATGTTAATAATATTTCACCTGCTCCCAAATCTTGAATTTCTTTAACCCATTCAATAACTTTTTTCCTAGATTGTTCTCTTCCATTATCTGTAAATGCATAATATTCGCCTGATTCATCTTTTATTGCTTCAACAGCAACTACTAATGTTGATGCCCCATATTTATCTGAAATTTGCTTTATCAAGTTAGGGTATTTTATTGCTGCTGTATTAATACAAACTTTATCAGCACCAGAACGTAAAGCAGTATTGACATCTTCAAGGTTTCTGAGCCCTCCTCCAACAGTTAATGGAACAAATAACTCATCTGCAGTACTCTCAATTATATCTTTTAAACTGTTCCTATCATATAGGCTCGCAACCACATCCATATACATCAACTCGTCTATTCCTTCTTCATAATAAAATTTAGCAAAATCTTTAGGATCACCTAACACTCTTAGGCCCTCAAGATGAATACCTTTTACAACGTTTGGTCCCTTAATATCTAAACGAGATATAATCCTTATATTTTTCATTTATTTATACAAGTTTATTTTTTATTAGATATTCTGAAAACATCCAATCTAGTGGAGTATCTATATCAATACTATTAATTTCTTCCATTAAATATTTTTTTATTTTATCAAATTTATTAATCGGTTTTGACTTCAAAGATTCAACATTTATAACATATACGGCTCCATTATATTCATAGACATTGGGGCAATCTTGTCTTCTAATAAAAGAACTTGGTTTGGACTGATTTAAAAATCCATTAGAGTTTTCTTCAAATAGAACATAATAAGGGTTTGAAGTTGTTTCTTTTACAGAAACTACCATGTCTAAATCATTATTGTAAAGACTTATGGCTCCTGTTATATGATTTAATTCTCTTAATGGTGAAGTTGGCTGAAGTACAACTATAGTGTCATAAAAAACTCCTTTAGATTCATAATATTGAATAGCATTTAGGTATACATCATTTGAAGATGCTTCATCAGTAGCAAGATCATAAGGTCTTATAAAGGGAGGTGGCACACCAAATTCGGCAGCTACGTTTGCAATTTCCTCATCTTCAGTAGATACTAAAATATTTTTTGGATCAGTTAATTTTTTTGCTAATTCTATTGAATAGCCAATTAAAGGAGTTCCATCTAATTTTTTTATATTTTTTCTTGGTATTCCCTTTGAGCCTCCACGTGCAGGAATAATAAATAAAACATTCATTATTATTAAAATTTAATGTTTACAAAATTTTCTCTTGCCTCTTTCAAATCTTCGAGTTTACCGATATCTTTCCAGTATCCTAAAATTTGATAAAAAGTTAATTTTTTGTTAGGCATTTCAATCATTTTTTTTGCAAAATCAGGGGCATCAATGTATGAATTATCCTTCAGTTCTTGTAAGAGTTCCGCTTTGAATATATATATACCGGCATTCACATGATAATTATAAGTTGGTTTTTCGAGAATATTAGTTATTTCACTATTTTTTGTTTCCATTATTGCGTAAGGAATATCTATCCTATATGGAATTGAAGCTATAGTAAAGTCACTTTTATTAAGAACGTGTTTATTAAACATATTCTCATAATCAATATTTGTTAATAAATCTGAATTAAGTACTAGTAAATTATCTTGAAGTTCTTTATTATTTTTTAATACAGAAACAGCTCCCATTGTGCCTAAAGGCTCATCTTCATCTATATACTTAATATTAATATTCTTGCTATCCCCATTACCAAAATATTCTTTGATCTGATCTGATAGATATCTAACAGATATATATATGTCTGAAACTCCAAATGATATTAACCTATCAACTACATGCTCAATTATTGGTCTTCCACCAATTTCCAGCATTGATTTAGGCTGATCTTTAGTAAGAGGCATGAGGCGAATACCTCTTCCTCCTGCCATAATTATAGCTGTTACTGGAATAATCGCTTTAATCTTTGATAGATTAATCAATTCTATTATTCCACCTTTTGAATCTAATACAGGGATAATTACAACACCGTCATTTAACAATGACTTAACTTTTTCTGTTTTTAAATCTGCTTTATTTAAAACAGACTTATAACTAGTATTTAAAAAATCGACTATATTATTTTCAACTCTAAGTCCTTTAATAATACCTCTTCTTATATCTCCATCAGTTAAAGTTCCTAAAAGGAAATTATTTTCGTCAACTACAAATAGTAAATGATCAGTGGTGTTATTGAAGTGAGTTAAAGCATTTTTAATACTAAAAGAAGATGATACTATTAGTTTAGAGTTTATCATAGTTATTAAATTAAATCGTCCTTAACAATTGGATAATCAGCTAAAATATTATTTTTAGCAGTTCTACCAATAATATATTGAACATCTCCAGGTTTAAATCCAGTGCCTGGCCTTTTAAAGTCTATCATGTATCCTTCTATCTTTTCTCCTACCTTTAATTCTTGATTTAAGACAATACTCCTACGAAAAGATAATCTTCTTTCCTCGTCTTCAACACAAGATATTCTAAAACTGCCCATTGCACTATGGACTCTTTTAGATCCCTTTACAATTGTAGACATTTCATTAAAATCAGCAGATACTTTATGATCCCATCCACTTATTTTTTTATCTAAAGTAAAATGTTTCTCTATCAAACATACTCCCAAAGAAACTGAAGCAATAGGAATAGAGGTTCCTAGAGTATGGTCAGAGAAACCGATTGGATAATCAGGATACTGACGCTGTAAAGTGATAATATTATTTAAATTAACTTGAGAATCTTTAGGTGGATATATAGCAACACAGTGTAGAATTGTAATCTGTGTATTTCCTGTAGATTCAATAACGCGGATAGCTTTGTCGATTTCCCACATTTCACTTAAACCAGTTGAAACAATCATTGGTAATCCCTTTTTTGCTAAATATTCAAGAAAAGGATAATTGTTAAGATCCATTGATGCTGTTTTGATGAAAGGAGTTTTTAACTTATCAACTAGGAAATCTGCTTCTTTTATAGAAAATGGTGTTGAAGTACATTCTATCCCTATTTTATCTGCGAATGATTTCATTTGTAATAATTCTTCATCACTAATTGAATATTCTTCAACTATTTCTTCTAAAGTATAGTCTGATCTATTCCTGTAATCATCTGCTACAAAATAATTATCATTGTAGGTCTTCCTGGAAAATATTGAGTCTTTACTCCAGCTTTGAAACTTAACGCAGTCTGCACCTGCATCTTTTGCTTGTCTAATCAGTTGTTTAGCTAAATCCATATCTCCATTGTGATTTGAACCAATCTCAGCTATTATGTATGGTTCACAGAAATTATAAAGCTCTTTTTTTTCAGTTAATTTTATCATTTTTATTATTTTATTATTTTTCCCACCAAAATTTAGTTTTATTTATATTTGTACAGCCTTCATTTGGGTTATTTATTATTCTCAAATCGTTAATAGCTTTGTAGTGTAGGTTCCGAACATTATCAATATGCTTATTATTGATAATTACTTCTGAATCTAAACTAGCAATATTATTCTGGTGTTGTCTATAAAAAGATACTGTATCACTAGTAAATATTGCTTTAATTTTTTTTGATAAAAGAATTGTAAATAACAACCAATCTACAGCTATTACATTTTTATTAGAAATATTGAAATCATCAGAAATTAAATCTACTAAAAAAGCAGAATTTGTGAAACCTATAAAATTATAATTAATAATATCTTTTAATTTTATAGAGCTATAATTATCTAATCGACTTGAAAATATTTTTTCCTTCTTAATTTGGCCGAGCTCATTTATTGAAGTAACATCATTAACAACCAGATTATAATCTTTCAAAAAAGTTTTTGTAATAGAAATTCTGTTATTTTCAAAATAATCATCAGGGTCACCGATTATTATATATTTATACCCCTCTGATTTACATCTCTTAAAGGTTTGCAATCTGATGTCAAATAAATTCTTACAACCCGATTCAAAACACTTTATAGGTTTTTTTAATTTACTAAATAAGAAATCTATTTTTTTCAAACCATCATTATGAACAATAATATCGAAATCATTGTCAGTTTGATTATTTAATGAGTGAATAAACTGATTTAAATACTTTTGTGCCCCTGGATATAAAAAAGTTACGAATACGTGTTTAGATTTCATTTATTTGAAACTAAAAAATTATTTATCAATATATTTTAAAAGCTGAAAACTCTCCGCAGCATTTACTCCTACTGAGCATCCACGAAATATCGCCAGAGCTCTAATATTTTCTATAGATCTCGGAAATGGAGCAGGAGCTAACTCCGATTTAAAAACCTTCATAATATCAATTTTTTTATCAATATAATCTGTAATATCTACAAAATAGTTTGGTATAAAGACTTTTTCGCTTAATGAAGGAGCAAATTCTGTTTCTGATATACACTCATACATAAGTAATTGCTTTATAAACGGATATCTAAAAGATTTTGTGCAAGCCATAGTAGCGTCAAAAATTATTCTATGATCTGAATGAGCATCAGATCGGTTTAATGAATATATAACTTCAGGTTCTACCTCATTAAATATTTTGGATATTGACTTAACCAAATCAGGTATATGAGTAGTATCTAATTTTGCTGATGAATAACCGAGTTTAAATGTTTTTGTAAATCCATAAAGGAAGGATACTTTCTCTATTTCATTAGACCTTTCTATAACTCTTTGAGCTAAAACTCCATCTTTTTCATAAATATCAGTAACAATAATCCAATAAATTTCGTCCCCATTGTCTGCATGGCGAAGGAGTGTGCCACCTACACCAAGAGTTTCATCATCTGGATGTGCTGATATTACGATCACTTTTTTCATTCTAAATAAGTATTAATAGTTGGTTTAGATAAGAACTCATGATTCAATAACCATATAGTTCCATCTCCAGTTTTGATTTGAATTTTATCTTTTTTAATCTCAAGCACTTTTCCAGGCTCAATATTATTACTAACTTCATTTCCAATTTTCACTTTCCAAACCTTAATTTCTTCATTATTATATATAAAATGAGAGCCTGGATAAGGCTTATCCAAAGATCTTACTAAATTATATATTGACATAGACGACATTCTAAAGTCTATTTCACCATCTTTTTTGGTTCTTTTTCGCCAAGAATTACCTTTATTTAAACTCTGCTGTTGTCTATTATAAGAATCGTTTTCTAATTCAAGTAAAATATCATGAATTTGTATTTTTGAAGTTGCAATAATCTTGTCATATAAATTAGAGGCGTTATCTTTAATATTAATATCTAACTTAACTTGAGATATAATATCCCCGGTATCTGCTCCTTCATCCATGAAAAAAAATGTAGACCCTGTTTGCTTAAGTCCAAGAGCTAAAGCCCATATAATTGGGTGTCTTCCCTTGTTTTCTGGAATCAATGCAGGATGGAAACCAAGTACTCCAAGAGTAGGGATTTGGAGAAGATCTTTTTTTATTAAAGATGACCATCCGAAGCAAAAAACAACATCTGGTTTATGTGCTCTAACTTCATTTAAAATTTCATTAGAATTAACGTCATTGGTATAAACATATTTAATATCATTTTCAACACAAATTGGTGCTAAATCAAAGAAATCTGAATTAAAGCTTGAAGCCTTTTTTGTTATAACTAAAGTTGGTTTATATTCATTAATTATAATTTCATTTAACATTTGAGCTGAAAAATTGACACAGCCAATGAAAGATATTTTTATTTTGTTCATTATAATAAATTAATTAATTGTTTTGCTGTTTGGCAAAACATCGTATTTGACTATTGCCCCCATGCCTATTATACAGTTATCTGCTATAGTTATTTCATTTCTAATTACTGCAGAACTACCTATAAAAACACCATTCCCTATTTTGCAATCTCCGTTAATGATAGCGCCTGTTGAGATATGACAATTATCACCAATGACAGAATCATGTTCAATCAAAGCTCGATCGTTTATTATACAGTTTTTTCCGATTTTCACATTTGTTTGAACAATCACACCATGCATAACTATTGTGCCAACTCCTACTAAAGCGTTTGATGAAACATATGAGTTTCCAGAGTAAATAGAAATCATATTCGCTCGATTTTTAACAAGATGATCAAAAAGTTCTTTCCTCTTATTATATGATTTAATTTGTCCTATTGTTATTAAAAATGAGGAATTTTCTACATAATCAATTAATACCTCATCGTTCCCTAAATACTTTAAGTTTGACATTTGTTTGTTTTCCTTAGGATCAACGTATCCGACTATGTTAAAATTGCTTTTTGAAATATTAATAACGTCTGCACATGCTCTTGCATGACCACCTCCACCGACAAGTATGATATTGATTTTTTTCATTAGTTATTTATATTTCCCCCTGACTACCACCGGTAGTCTTCATTTTATTAAATCGCTATAACATGTGGCGCAGGTGTCTTTGGTAACGCAAAGAAAACAATAGATACCCTAATAATATTCTATTCCATCCCCGGCCTCATTATCGTATTTTTTAATTTTTATATCTGATATTTTTCTCCATTAAATGTAATCAGTCGATTAGTGATCATTTCGTTCTTTGTCATTCGTTTTCTCCTCTAAACTCTTTTTACCTCTGCTTTGATAACTTAAGTGATCCTCAAAAACTTCTTTAAAATTAAGACCTTGATATTACTCATTTCATTGAGTCCATTTTCATAATTGATAAAGACATATCCCTCTCTTCACTTTAAAATACTTTTTTTTATACTTCTACCTTTCTAAAACTATTAGTTGCAGCAGCATAAACAGTTTTTCACTCCGATCACTGCATTGACACATCGCTGCCCCTTTTATCAACCCTCATGCGCTCTTCATTTCAACGCAGGTATTCATCGCTTTAATCTAATAATTCATTTTTATACAATACGATTCCCTCTTTGGGAATTTCCTTCGATACTGATACATTGAGGGCACGATCTATTTGATCCTGAATTTTTTCACTTAATCCAATCAAATAATCATGATTGAGCTGACGACCACAAATCACAATTTCAATGGTACCATTGTCAATGCCCTTGGCGTAATCACCTATAAGTGAAATGGTTTGTACAGCCCCCATACATTCAATGACTTTTTCAGCGATGAATTCAAGTCCCAAATGCTGATATACTATTTTTTGTAAGGAGGAAAAGAGAGGATGCTTCGTATTAGCCAGGTATTGGATTTTGTTGTTCTCTTTGTTTTTGGTCAGGTAACCAGCAGCAGCCAAGTGATTCAGCTCTTTGCGAATAGCGTTAGTCGATTCTCCAAATTCTTGGGCAAGGCCATTTAAATATCCTTTGTTCGTCGCTGCAACAAAGAATCTAATCAGCAATCTCAACCGCGTCTTGGACGTAATTAATTTGTCTAACAATAGTAAATTATTTTAAGTAACAAAAGTACTTGATTATTTTATCTATCCAATAAAAATTAAAATAATAAATACTTTTTCAATTGAGCTTGCTGAAGAAATCTCATAAATAAAAAAATGACTAAAATGTTCTCAATTATGCGGGTAGCAAACTGGACAAGTATTCTTATTTGATCACAATAGAGGATACGACTAACATCTGTTATTAAATACTACTTCAATTACTGTTTTTATCAGTTTTTAAATAGTTTTGCCTCATTGCTTTAAATTTTAGTAAATTAATTGTATTTAACTTCATATTAATTAACCCTATGGAACAACCCCATCAAGCAACCAAATCGGGTGAAATCGATATAGTCAAATTACTACAAAAAATATGGCAAACCCGCATATTAGTCTTAATAATGATAGGAATATTTGCAACGATAGGTATCATTTACGCCTTGAGCAGCACCAATGTCTACAGCGCAACAACTACCTTTATCCCCAAAGGTCAATCGAGCGGTACTGGAAGTAGCCTAAGCGGCCTTGCCTCCCTAGCCGGCATCAACTTGGGGAGCGTAAGTGGATCTGACTCTGAAATTCCCCCTTCTATGTATCCGATGATATTGAACAGCATCCCTTTCCAGAAAAAAATATTAGCACTTTCCGTAGTACCAAAAGGTCAGAAAACCTTATTTAAAGAGCACCTAAAGTCGCAAATGAATTTTGAAGATTCAAATTCTTTGAGTTT
>Ga0307998_1001362_pt1 | contig 13085 bp, 9 predicted proteins | sample Davwhametageno37_FD_203147 | JGI IMG/M metagenome (GOLD analysis project Ga0307998, IMG submission 203147) | Marine microbial communities from Davis Island wharf, Antarctic Ocean - #37 | ecosystem: Environmental > Aquatic > Marine > Unclassified | place: Antarctic Ocean: Davis Island wharf...
GATTTGGAAGTTATATCATTATTTAAAATCTTTTCCAGAAACTGCAACACTATCTTTTTTTGAGCAATCTTATCTGAAATAGCCAAAGAATACTTCTGATGATCAATAAACTGTTCTACTAATTGCAGTGTTTTGTTTTTTACAAATTCTATTTCCCTTGCAGAGATATCCAGTTGCTGGTTTTTAGAAAACTTTACAATGATTTGCGTAGCTTCCTTTATGAGACTCGTTTTATCAGTTAATGATAGTGTATGAATCTGTTGTTTGAATAAACTACTAATCAAAGTTTTTACTTGATTATGATACAAGATCCGTTGATCATCTTTAATCGACTGCAAATGAAAATCGAGTATATCATCAATACTTAGCTCTGCTTTATTTCTGAAGACAGAGAGATTTTCAACCTGCTCCGACTGATCAATATAAGAATATAAACGTGCTATACCCTGCGAATCTAGTAATCTTGAATTAATCGGCAGAGCACTAGAATCATTACTGACAAGCACCTTTAAAATTGACTTGAAAAAATCTATTTCGTTAATACTTGACTTTTGCTGTTGGATGTATTCGAAAGCAGTTAACTTGATTAAATTATTGTATTGCGCTTGTTTTTGAACGGAGAGTAGGATTTGAACATTATCAATGACATCAATATAATTCCACGACATAGCCATTCCTAAAGTATTGATAACATCTAAAAAAACAGACTCATTGATAATCCCTTTAAAATAAGGGTTATTAATTAACTCAACACCTAAAAGAGAAAGTGTTAGAGATTCAAATTTGAGTAATTTACTTTTTTGTTTTAAATATGAAATTAGTTTTAAAACCACCTCTTGTGTGGTGTAATGATGTTTTTTGTGATAGGCTTCAATAATTTGCTGCAAAGCAATTCCAAAACCTATTTTCTTGTTAGAAACTGGAAAAATATTAACCAAATTTTTGTCTTGATTAACTTCTGAAAAAAGAACTTCTAAAAACTTTTTTTGCTCAATATCAACAAAGATTTTAATCAAATTGCTCACTTGAATATTCTTATAATCAGTATCTCTTTGAAGGTTTATGGTTTGATACTCCTTGTGATTAATAATCTCATTCAGTTTTATAGCATGCGTTTTTTGTAAATAGGACACACTTTCAGTTAAAATCTTTTCGTTTTGATTAGAATATTTATTGAATAGACCTAGAATATGAAATTGTACTTGATTACTGTTTTGAATTGATACTGCCAATTCAACTTCAGAAATTATATTTCGATAAAATATAACTAATTGTTTGAATAGTTTGTAATCATTTTTCAAAATTAATTTGAATAATGAAATTCTATTTTTTGTAGTTAAAATTTCAACTATTCGATTAAATGACCTTTGATCTTTCAACAAAAGCTTATTGATTAGTTGTGGTTGAGATGAATTACTGATCGTTGTATTAAAAAGTGAATTAACTTTTTTTTTGGTATTAAAACTCCATGGCAAAAATCCGTAATCAGAAAAGAATTTTAAAAGTTGCTCTATTGTAAACTTAACAGTATGTGGGTAGTTTTGATGTTTCTGAATTGAAGATCTAATTCTGATTTCCTCAAGTATTTTGGATTTAAAGAAAGATTCTAAATTCTCAAGACTTAAAATATCAATCAAATCTAGGTCGATTATCAATTGGTCAATGTGGATGTCAATGTTTGAAAACGATTCATCATTTTCTAATTCAGACAAAATGTTTAAAATGTTATTTCTTGTGAATTTTTTTATGATATCAGCGTACGATTGAAAAGCTTCTTCAGATTCAATCTCTAAGTCAAAGATAATTTGTCTAATTAAAATATCATTATCCCTCATTTTTTTTGTAGTTCTGAAGTAATTGAATTATTTGAAGTGATTTTGAATCCAATTGATCGTATTTATTGAGTTTTTTAAGGTTAATCCATTTTCTATACGTTTGCTCAAAATTATTCATCTTATCAATACTCAAATAAAAAGCATTAAACGTTAAATTAGCAGGAATATATTCCTCAACTATTTGATTAATGTGTTTTTTAAATTCTTTATTTTGAAAACGAAGTGGCCATTCTGGAAAAATAAAATTAATATGATTGGAATAATTAAAATCATCTGGGAAACTGCTTGACAAGTCATTGACAACAACCATTTCGCTAAATTCATCCAATTGGTTTGTTCCAATGATCACATTAAATGATTGAATAATCATTGGGATTTTGAATTTAGCATCAACCTCATTTTTATACGAAACACTACTTCTAAATAAAGGCTTATTTAGTAAGTCGTAAATTATGATTTCATAATTCTTACTGTTCAGCTTTTTAACAACATTATAGTTTTTCTTATCTACTGCAATGATTGAAAAATCTTTTTTAAGATCTCTTAAATAATCTAAATCAGCAGTAAAATAACTTTCAAAACTTTTTACTTGGTTTTCGTTTCTAACAAATAATGTATATTGATTGCTGGATACTGGACGTAATAAAACATTTTCAATCATTAAAAAGCCTTCAGTATCTGAATTGTAAGTATTAATTTTCTGAATAGTCTTCAAAATATTTTCATTACACTCCTCAAAATCGAAAGACTGAAAAATTACAGCAGGTTGGAAACTATCAATCCCATTGAATAAAACAGAATATAAGTTATTGACTTTGAAAATGGTATAGCTCTTTCTCTTAATACCATTCAGAAAAAGAAGTTTAAATGATTTAGTGGAATTTAGAAAAAAGTGGATTTTTTTATCTTCATACACTTTCTTCACAAGTGAATAAACCTCAAGTGAAGGTCCATTATCAATTTTAATAGTTTTTTTCCTCCAATTATATTCCGTTTCTCCTAGGGTTGATCCGGAAGCAAATGGTTTAATCGTCGAATCTGAAATATTTTTACTAATTCCAAGTTTTAGTTTCAATCGATTCTCTAGTCCAGATATGTTTTTATCATTTAAAAGATTCTTTGTATAATCTGAACTCAAGCTTCTTTTCTGTCCTAAATCAACAATGTTTTTTGCGAAATTAATTTTAGCAGAAAGTCCAAAACGTTTAATTTTATTTTCTGAAATGGTATCGTATTGAAGTTTGTGAATTTTTTCTAATAAAAAGGTGTCAAAAGTCTCTCCAAATCGAGCCAACATATGATCTAAAACCTTATTTTTTCGTTTAAAAAATTCATCCTTAGATTCAAGCGCATTTTCTAATTGAATTTGGTATGCAGAGAGATCGGCTCCAATTACCCTAGTGAGATTGGGAACATCAGTCGGTATTTGTCCAAACAAAGTTTTATTGGATTTTAAATCCACAGAGAAAAGTTCCCTTACATTAGATAATTGACTGATATGATTTGCCATTAGCTGATCAAATAAGAGCAAGTAAGAGCGCAGCTGGTTAACTTGTGCTTTACGTAGATTAGATGACTTAGAAGGGAGCTCATCTTCTCGTAACCCGAAAAGAGCAGGTAACTCTCTCATTATGGAATAGTATTTTTCGAATTCTTCCTTCTTAAAACGACCCTTAACAAGATTTAGGGCATTAGTAAGTTTTTGATCATATACTTTTGATCTCTCTATGATTAATGAATCATAAATTTGTTGGAATATGACTTGATCGATTTTATAGAAAGATTCATTTCTGTAAAAATTTATCTCTTTGTTTGACTCATCAAAAAAGTCGTTGTCTAATTTTTTAAGACTTGGGTAAGAATCGTTGTCAAAGGGAATATAATCATCGAAAATTTTAATGCCATTTTTATAAAATGTTAAGTTTTCAACTCCAAGTACACCTTCAACATTATACAATATCTCTTTTATTTCAGATATATATATTTCACTGGTTTTCTCATTAAACTCAAAGTTTTCTAAGTATCCCTTTTTAGTAAATGGTCCTGTAAAAAGATCTTCTACAGCTATTTTATTCTCAATATCTTTATAATTAACAAATTTTGGTTTGTTACTGATACTCTCCTCTACTCTTTTATAAATATTTGCAAGTACTTGCTCACCTACAGCAAAAGAGTCTAATACAATATCACACTCAAATTTGATTTCATCTTTCTTCAAGGGCTCTGCCTGAACAAAATCTGTTCCTACTGATCTGTTTGCCATCAACAGATCATCTACTTCCTTAAGTGTGTTTTGGAAAGCTTTATGATCCAAATTCTCAACCAACTGAACTTTTACTTTGAAAAGCCCTGCAATGTTTCTCAGGTTATCTTTGTCAGAGTAAACCCATGCATTTTGGACGTTACCAACTCGATCAACTATTATTTTCCTGTAATCGCCAGCTGTCAACGGGCTATTTGGAAAAATTTTATGTGGCGGAATAAATAAATTTTTATTTTCTAAGTCAAACTTATCTTTCCCAATAAATAAAATATCCTCGATGGGGAAGTTAGATTTATAACCCAAATCGGTAATAGCAAAACATATTTGCTCTAAAAATGTTATTCCAGGATCATGGTAGTTAAAATCTGTCCATTGATTTCCTGAAAACTTTTGAATCCACTCGATACCTTCTGCCAATAGTTCTTCGTACCGCTGGCTTTTGGTAGAGTATTTACCAGATTTTATGAATTTTGGTTCGATCACTTGTTAAATTTCTAGAAGGCTGGTTATATTAAAATCGATTGTGTATGGTTTATTGGACGTAGGATTTTCACCGTAATCTCGTCTTGTCTTTGCCATTAACCCGTAGTCATGTAAATTTCCGGACCACTTGTAAACTATTTTATCAAAATAGCCACCATAATATGCTGTAGTATTTTTGATTTTAGATTTAGATCCTTTTCCTCCAAAGGTTGATAGTACGATTGCATGGGAAACACAATAGTGGCCTGTGTTTATTTTCCCTTTAGCAACTGCAGTTATCTCAAAAGCACTAATGCCATCTAATTTGGTCAGTATTGAATGCCAATTACCATCTGCAGGAACAGAACCTTTATTGAAAACTCCTACCCTACTTTTCATTCCAATTGTACCGTCAACTTCAAGTTGAAAATCAGGCTCAACACAGTTTATTCCAATATTACCATCTTTCTTGATTTTAATCAGCGACACATCCTTTTCTCCTTGAAAAGATAAACCTTCAGTAACATTATCAATGTCTAAAGAAAATTCAGCTTCCTTTTGTGAGTTCTTCTTAAAAAAAGAAATCAACTTAGACGATTCTCCAAGTGGGTTGATTTTTAAACCCGTTTTGGGTTTAATTGTAATTCCATCATCAATGACGTTCATAGATGACTCAATTAAATCAATAAATTGCTTCTCAGTAGCAAATCCCCCCTTTTTAAAATAGTTTTTTAAAGTCTCTCTATTTTTGATTCCCATGACTTATAATTTTAATTGAAATTGAATATTTGTTTTATTTTCGATGCTTACTTCATCTACATAATTGTTTTTGATCCGTTTTTGTCCCTGTTTCTTCACAATTAAAAATGATTTATTTATGGCCAATTCATCAAAATTTGTTTGCTCAGGTGGGTGATATTCATCTTTAGAAAGTATTATAATCTTGTGATTATTTCTAGGAACTAGAATAGAACCTTGTGAACCACACTCAATATACTCATCTGTGTTATCTTGACTTGCAGAGTCAAATGCATACACTGAACCATCTTCGAGCTCTTTAAAATGGATTACAGAAATTCCCGTGACAAATGAGATGTAACTTCTGTCTTTTATGAACTTGATAATATCATACTTCTTGATTTTATTTTTAAGTTCTGGGTTTTCTCCGTTCGAAACAACCCTCCAGTTACAAATAAAATTAAGTAAATCGTAATTTAGTATTTCAATTCCCTGACCAATAGAAATATCCCTAAATACTAATTTTGCCTTAATCCAAATATCTTCGAAAACAGGATTGATTATTTCAATTTTCAAAAATGGAGAAATGAAATTCGCGAGGTTAACTTTTATTTCATTAATCTCCGCCATACTCAGTTTAACTTCTTCAATGTTTTGAAAAGCTTCAATTTTCTTTAAACACAAAATTTTCAAGCTTGAACTTTGATTAGAATCAAGAGCGTTAAAACAGGTAACGTGGGAAAGCCAATCAAAACGATTTAGAATAAAATTCTCAATATCCCATTTAGTAACAGGCCTATTTTTGTGCCTTAAAAGCTGGCTAACACGAAGATAAAACTCATTGTTTTCCTCTTTTATCTTGAACGTAGAGGAATCGAAAGGTTGATTAACTGAAAGAATACCTGATGGTTTTTTCTCAAAACCTTCGACCGAATTTGCTTTCAACTTCACGATTCTGTTAGCCGAATTATCAACTACTAATTCTCGTGCTTTACTTGCATTGGTTTTAATAGATTTAATAAGACTAAATTGATCTGCTTTATCTGCTGAACAGGCTTTTATATAATACTTATCCTGATCGAGGATATTGGCACTTTTAGAAAAATCAACTGGAAATCTGAACGAAATGATTCCTGTTTTCATCAAATTAAATGTTTGATCAAATAAAACATGTTCATTTTCCATTTTCTTCCAACCGTCAGAAGAAGAATAATACCATTCTATTTTTCTGCTAAATTCGTAGTTTGTGTTTTCACTTTTATTAATTTCAAAAAGGAGATTTACACCAGAAAATATTTTTTGTGCACTTAAGCCAATAATAAGCTCCCCTTCATTAAAGAAATTATAAAACAAGTTTTTATTTCTAATCTCATTTTGAGAGAACGTTTGTTGAATTCCAAAAGGAGATATTTGAAAAAATGAATTACCCTCCAAAGGATTGTTTAAATAAGCATCTGAATCATTAAAAACAAGGGATGTGCTTGCCTTATAGTTGATTTTTAAATTATTAACTGTTGGCGCGAAAGGTTCATTTAATTTATCTGCTCCCTTGCTATCGCTTTTCTTACTCGAATATTCGTTTGCTAATTCTTTAGAATATAATTTGGGATAAATATCAAATCCAAATCCATCGATTGGAGATATAAGCTCTATTTTCAACAATCCTGTTTCAATATCATTCGAAAATTCTGTTAGATAAGAATCATCAATATTAAAATTAGGATTTATTTTAAGGTCACTTAAGTCTTTAAAATGTAATTGTCTCGTTTTTTCAAGTTCAGAATTTTTGTCAGATTTAAATAAGTCAATGGTGAAATCCTTGCTATCGTGAGATCTATAATTAAAATCTGAAAGCGCAGATAATTTTAATTTAAAACTACTGTTGGAGTAGTTTTCTTTGTACGCTTTATAAAATTGATCTATACTTTTACACTTTGGTGGAATATTGGTGAAATCCCATGAGAGATCAAATGATGTGGTTTTTTTATTAAATAACTCCTCACATCCAATATAAACTTTGGAACCGTATTTACCAAGGGGGCCTAATAAGTCAAAATCAGAGCTAATATCTACCAATTGACCATCTCGATAAATCTTGAGTTGTTTTAAATTTTCAACTTCAACATCAATATCAATCTTAATTAACTCTAGAGTATTTAAAAAAGAATAGGTGTTGTAAAATTTTGTTTGATTGATGTTAATTCTCAATACAGGATGGGCTGTGCTTATATCTAACTCATGTATTTGAGAATCAAAATTAACAAAACCAGGATCTATTTTAGTTAGACTAAGGAGAATTGAAATTGTTCCTGAAGTCCAGTCATCAGGAGCTAAAACTTCGTAATCAGAAATTTCATGCCATGCATCAAGTGCTGTATATTGAATTTCAAAAGCCGATGAAAATACTCTGTAAAAAACTTCATCCTCATTCAGCTCAGTTGTATTGGCAATATCAATGATTAGATCTGACAAGTAATTAATTGAACCAACAGAGAAGTTTAAATCTACTTTAATTTTCCTATCACTACAGCCCAATTTCAAAATTGGTGAAGCTATTAAAAACCCGATCTCAGCTAAATTCATAGTCATTTCGGAAGAGGTTAAAAAGTTTTGATCTCTTCCCATGGTAGAGAATGTTCTCTCGTCTGTATTAAATGCATTTACCGCACTCGTAGAGCTTGCAATTGATTTGTAGTATATAGAAGAAATCAATTGGAATTTTGAGTTGTAATCAAAGATTGCATTTCGACTAATGAATATCGTTAGCAAATCGGAAATTTTAATGTTATTTAGCCTTATGTCATCTTCCAATTCTAACTTTACAACTGCGCCGTCTGCATACTGTCCCGCGATAAGCAAATTATTTTTACCTAAAACCATTTCATTACTATTATCTTCTATATCGATCGTAACAAAAGTCACTAAAGGCTCAGTCGCTAAAGCAGTTTGTTTTAATATATTCTTATAATAAAAATCCAAATGCTTTTGAGAAAATTCATTAACATCTTCTTTAACATGATTCATTAATTCTAGAAAAGAAAAAAGCAATCCAATATGTGCTTTATGATCATTACTATTGTAAAGAGAATCTTGAAGTATTTTTTTAGTTTTATGTGAAATATCATAGATAATTTCGAAGACTTCCGAAGAAATCAAAACCATTTTCTTAAAAGAATTGTTGATCAATTCTTCTTGATCACGAAATTTAAAAATTGATTCAAATTCATAATTTGATTTTGGTTTCCAAACAATCGAATCAAACTCCTCAATTTTTAAATCTGTAGAATTTATGATTAAGTTTTCAGCTTTAAAAAATGCTAAATAATTACTATAGTCATTGAAGTTTTGAGCTAAATTGCTTTCGATAGCCTGCTCTAGCTCTGTCTCTATTGTACTTCCTTTTTTTGAAAAATTATTTTTTTTAGAGGCAGTATACCAATTGTTGACATGGGTAAACATTTGATTGACTTGATCAGAGAAAGCTGAAAGGATTTTAAGTTTTTGATCTAGGGAAGAAGAATTGTCAAATTTTGATATAAAATTTAATCTTTTTTTATTGAATTCTTCAATCGAAAATTCTGATATCTCAGCAATAAGAAAGCTTTGATCTGTATCAATCATTGGAGAAAAATTTCCATCAAGTCTATTTTTCCGGTTATAAAAAGAAAATGCTGTAGCTAACTTCTTTAATAGAATAATTAAATCAGAAATTGACCTATCATCTAAAAGGACATTGTTTGGATCGAGTATTTCTTTATAACTATTTTTCAACGTTAATCTTTTTTAATATTAGTTCCTTCATTTAGGTAATATGGGAAAACTATGTTATCTCTCACATTTGTGGTAATCACGGTATAGTTAATGTTTATTTCAACGCTTCCTTCGTTAATGTCAATTGGCATAATTGAAATCTCATTAACAATAATCCTAGGCTCGATATTCCCAATATTCTGCTTCAATTCAAAAGTTAAGACATCTAAAATAGATTTATCCAACCGATCAAATAAGTGCTCATGTATAATGCAACCAAAGTCTTGACGCATAATACGTTCTCCCAACTTAGTATTAAAATAAATGTGAAGACTCTGTTTGATGTCTTCTTCTTTGGTTGTCATTTCAACATCCGATCGCTCCTTGTTAAATGTGGGTGGGAAACTCCAGCCAATTCCTAAAAAAGATTTTTCTTGCATAATATTATATTTTATCCTCCAATAATTACAGTTGGATATCCTGACACAATTGAGCCTCCATGTGCTGTTGCATCTCCCATTCTAGCAGCTGCCTTTCCGCCAATCATCACAGTTGTTGAGCCTTTTGAAATACTATCTGGAGGCCCAACACATAAACATACTGATCCCTGTGTGGCTGCAGGTAAACCGCCAATAAGAACAGTTGGTTCCCCTTGCAAAACCGGACCTCCTACATGGGGTATTGGAGGCACAGCTGGTGACTGCATCGGGCAACTATGGAAATCGGTAAGTCTTGCTGCTGGTGGCATATTTAATTTATTTGAATAACTGACCCTTTTAATACGGCTACACCCGAAGAATTTAACTCTAAGTTCGCAGTAGCTTTAGCAGAAAACTTAGCGTCTGCTGCTTGAGTAATATTGAGTCCTTTTATATTTACGTCTGCTGTGGAAGTAATACTTAGTTTGCTTTTAGCAGATAACTCTAAATTTCCACCTGCAGATATTTTTATATCCTTCGCACTTGTTAATTCTATTCCGGAAGCAGATGTTTTTATTTGATTATTATTTTCATCTTCTATTATAATTTCTTTGTTCTCTTCATTTAAAAGAATACTGTTCCCTCCAGGTGTACTGATTAGTATTTGCTTTTGTTCTTCATCAAATTCAATTTTCATTTTTGAATTAGTAACAAAGCCTTTTAAATTATTGTCTTCACTAGCAGTTGTGTAAGGTTTTTTTGCGTTTGTATAAAAACAACCTAACACTACAGGATATCTAGAGTCTTCTGCGATAAAGGATATTACAACTTGAGAACCTACCTCAGGTATCAAGAACAAACCACTTTCATCACCAGTATACGAATGGGTTAATTTTGCCCATATTCCATCCGTTTGATCATTCAAAGCTGGAATCAATATCTTTATTCTATTCTGATTTTCTGGATCGTTATGAATTTGAGATACCTCTCCAATGTGTAAACCAGATATTTTATTTACAACTTCGGTTTTATCCAATATTGTTTTGGAGTTAAAAAAATCTTCAGCCAGTCCAAAATCAATTTCAGTGAAAATTTTTCCACTTTGAATTTCGTGAGAAACACCTGATACATATACATTCCCATCAAATCTATTCCCAAATCCGCTGAGCGATACAACTGAATCTAAATCAACTTCTAAAACGCCTTTGAACTTAACTTTTCCAGAAACTCTTTGTAACCTTGACATTTTAGTCAAAGAATCTGCAATTACTTTTAATTCATTGGTATCCATATCCTGAGGTAGACTAATCTCAATTTCAGGTGGACTTGATTTCTCACTAACCATTTTTGCTGTGTTAAAAAGATTCGTAAGAATTTCATTGGGCTCAGAGCCTATTTTACTAAAGTCTTCATCATTAAATGAATCTCTACTTTGCACATTTATAGAACCGAATTGATTTATGGAATTTAAATGTGCTTCAAAACTAAGAGTACCTGCTCCATTTAATAAAGTTACTGCAGGTGAAAATTCAGATATAGTAGGGTTTTTGACACTAATTTTATTGTTAGAATTTAAAACTAAAAGCCCGTTATACTTAGCTCTTTCAAGTATATAACTCCAATCATCAATATTGTACTTTGGTAAAATAGTATGCTCATAAGTTGTTGCTTCTATAGTGGAGGTAAGTCCACTAACTTGATTCACCAAGTTTGAGATGATTTGACTGTCAGTTTTTTCTTTATAAATAGTATTTGTAAAACTATTTTTCAGCATTACTGCCTTATCAATGCATTCAATTACAACTTGACTTCGTATTTTATTAGATTGATATCCCTCCTTAACCGAAATAGAGTGTTTGAGAATAACACCTTGAAAAACCAAAATGTATTTTTGATCGTAACCCAACTTTATCTCAACCTCATTACCCGGATCAAAAATACTACTCTCACTCTCATCAAAAGTATTTTTGGTATAGTCACCCCCAATGATATGGATTTTTGCTCTACCTAATTTATTTACTTCTTTAAAAGTTAGAATTTTAATTACTTCGTAGGACGTATCCAACGTTTCATCATCAATCTTAACTTGATATGAAACAGCTTTATAAAGACTGTCGAGCGGTTTATTGTCTGTTGTAAGTGCCATTCTTATTTTTCAATTGGTGGTAAAAAAATTGAACTACCTTTTTTTAAATTCCTAAGCGATGACAAGTTGTTTATTTCTGCTATTCTTATGTAATATTTTTTATTATCATAGCTATCTTCACTTAACTTGATGATATTGTCTTTGTCTTTAATTGTCGGTATTTTAGTTATATCTGGACTTTGAAAACTCCTATCCATTATTGCATTTACCTCTGTAATTGTTAGGGTAATTAATGCTCGTAGTGGATTCCCAGAAATATCAAAAAAATTGTAATCATATTTTAATGCACTAACCTGACCATAATAAGAATCTTGAAAGGTTTCGCCCCAATATAAGTATACATATGGGTTTTGATGCGTTTCGTTATTAGGAATAATGGTCAGCCTTTCTAAAATGTTAATTGAATTTGCTATAGTATTACTTGGTAATTTCAATCCAACTGCACCAGTATCATCTAAGGTAAATTTAAAGGTAAACTTAGCAGGTCGAAAAGTTTCCGTTTGAGATGAAGAAGGACTCCCATCAGAACTCGATGAGCTTTTTGGAGGGTCAACACTTCGAACAACAGAAATATCAATCGGGTTTAACTGAAGCACAAACTCTCCTATTTTATGAGAAGAATCAGTATCCTTGTAGGAAACAATTTTTAATCGTGAAACATCACTCATATTCTAGATTTGAATTCAATTTTTTCTAAAACCTCCTTTAAACACTCTGCAATAATTTCATTTTTCTCTGATTCCATAACAACACCTGCAGACTTGACATAGCTTTCGACTATAGCTTTAATGGCTGGAACAAGGTCTTGCTCTTCACTATCACCACTATTGACCTTTGCTTTTATAATTAATTGTTGTATTTCTATCATGAATGATAATTTAAAAGGCCACCAACAGAATCTCTTTCGTATTTACTGTAAGCAAGGGTGATAGTTTCGATAACAATTTCGCTTTTTTGTGCATTGAATTCACCCAAAACGAAAGATGTTGGAAAACAATCGTACAGGGACCATGTTTCAATGGTAATCAAGTCATTTTTCTCATTGGCATTTAATAACTCAATAACTACTACGCTCGTACTCAAACGTCCACTATAACTAACCCCAAGGTTCTCAAACCAGCTAAGTAAATCACTGTCAACGGTCATCAAACCTCTTACTAGCTTTGCATCCTTGTATTTATTTGTTGTGGGTAATTTGTACTCTCTGGTATTGTCTCCCCCATTAACAATCAATGTGCTTTTATTAGAAACTGAAATCATAGAGACCGATTGAAATGGATATCCTTCACTTCTTCCAATACCATTAAAGGTAACTTTGAAACGATACCCTAAAGCCGGTTTAGAAGTATTGCTAGGATTAGAAGAAAAAGTAGAATCAGACATATTTTATAAATTTAGTGAATATTTTTTTTATGAAAATATTTAATACAATATCACTCATTTTTGGCTTAAATCAAAGAGAAAATATGTTT
>Ga0307998_1001363_pt1 | contig 13084 bp, 13 predicted proteins | sample Davwhametageno37_FD_203147 | JGI IMG/M metagenome (GOLD analysis project Ga0307998, IMG submission 203147) | Marine microbial communities from Davis Island wharf, Antarctic Ocean - #37 | ecosystem: Environmental > Aquatic > Marine > Unclassified | place: Antarctic Ocean: Davis Island wharf...
CATGGAGTTATTTGTTCGGTAATAGCAAGGCCGTAGGATACTTGTATAAATTTATTTTCTGTGTATTCGTTTTTATTGGCTCTATCATGGAACTAGGAGCTGTTTTAGATTTTTCAGATTTAATGATTCTGGGAATGGCTTTCCCCAATATCATTGGCCTAATAATAATGTCTAAGGAAGTAAAAGAGGATTTAGTGTCTTATCTATCAAGAGTAAAAAGTGGAGCAATTAAAAAGTTTAAATAATGAAAATATCTCTTTTTATTAGCATTGCGGCAATATTATTTGGGACTTCATGTAAAGAGAAAACTAGGATTAACCTTATTTCAGGAAAAGTGTACCAAGACTGCAGCACTCCTTTGGTAAATACTGAAATAGCATTAAAGTCTAATACTGATGGAGTAACTAGTTTCAGCTCCCCAATAATATTAGGCAGTGGGATTACTGCCGCTGATGGGACGTTGTCCTTTACTTATGAGTTAGAAGAAGAAGATATTGGCAAAGGGAGCTTGTTGTTAATACAACCAACTGGATTTGAAACATTGATTAGTTCAATTAGTTTGAATACCGATGTAACTATCAATTTGTACCGAAATGACATCTCGAAAGTTGAAATTCAACTTTCGGGATCTAGAGTTTTCGGCGCTAATGACACTCTTTTTTACAGTATAACAAATAATGATGAAACCTATCAAATGGTGCAACCAAAGGCGGGTACTTTAGATACGATTGAAGTTCAAAGTTCCATGCCTAATTTAAACAATGCTGAAGAAATATTTTATTATGGAATAGGGACTACTAACTTTATTCGTGCAAAAGGTATAGCGAGAAACTCAGACTCTACTTTCAATAAAATTACTGTTAACATCAACGGTTGTGGAACACAAACCGACATTATGCTCATGATTGACTAAAATCATGAGACAGCAGGTTAAGGATTACTTCTATTTCAGCAAGTCAGAGCAGAAAGGAGTAATTGCGTTAATTCTTTTACTCTTAATCTTTTTAGGGGTTAGGTTTTATCTGTTAGATTACAATCCAAAAAATGAATTTGAAAAGATAGATTTAACTGCGCTTCAGTTTGAAATTGATAGTATTGAAACTGCTTCAATTTTAGCATATGAAAGGGAATTCAAGAGAAATTATCAAAAAGTGATCTTGGAGGTTAAAGATTTTGATCCAAATAAACTTTCTCGCAAAGATTGGATGGAATTCGGATTGAGTGAGAGGCAGGCGACAACACTACTCAATTACAAGAATAAAATCGGAGGTTTCGATTCAAAAGCTGAAGTAAAGAAGGTTTTTGTAATTAGTGATGAATTGTATGCACAATTGTTACCGCATATGCTTTTACCTGAATTTAGCCCTAAGAAAAAAAGTGCTTCTAAAAAATGGAAAAAGGAAAAGTATGCCAAGTCACCAAGAGTTTACCCTAAAATAGATATAAATACTGCGGATACAGCGGCACTTAAGAAATTGTATGGAATTGGGGAAATACTGGCCGAGCGAATCGTGAAACGAAGGGAAGAACTCGGTGGATTTATTTCAAAAGATCAGCTACATGAAATCTATGGATTAAAAGAAGAAACTCTTATAACGTTGGATACTCAATTGCTCCTGGTTCCATTGGAAATAAGGAAATTGAATATTAATTCAGCAACGAAGGAAGAGTTAAAAGCACATCCCTATCTGTATTGGAAACAAGCTAAAGTTATTGTGAACTACAGAAAGCAGCACGGGAAATACAGGCAAATCGACGATTTGAAGAAGACGTTGCTAATTAACGATTCCATTTTCGACAAACTAAAACCATATATTGAGCTTTAAGCTGCCTTAATTTTCGTTTTTTTGCAGTTGCTTAAAAATGCAACAAAGGCATGCTCGAAAAACAAATAAAAGCCGCCATTCGCGACGTAAAAGATTTTCCTAAAGAAGGCATTATCTTTAAAGATATAACTCCAATATTAGAAAATCCACAATTGACAAACTCTATTACAAAAGATTTTGTTCGGTTGATGGATGGAATGAGAGTTGATGCGATTATGGGTGTTGAAAGTCGGGGATTCTTTTGGGGACCGCTGATTGCTCAAGAACTGGGACTTCCCTTTATTCCGGTTCGGAAGAAAGGAAAGTTACCGTATAAAACAGTGTCGCACAAATATGACTTAGAATATGGTTCTGCTGAAATTGAAGTTCACGAAGATGCTATAAAAGAAGGAGCCAGTATTTTGATTCATGATGATTTGTTAGCCACAGGTGGTACTGCTGCTGCTGCTGCTGAGATCGTTTTGAAACAAAAAGCGCATGTTGCCGGTTTCTCATTTTTGGTAATACTCGACTTTTTAAAAGGAGTGGAATATTTGTCAAAGTATAACAATAATATTAAAGGATTAGTCAACTACTAACTATGGATTTTAACTGTACAGAAAACCAGACGATGGTCGCTCAGATGGCGAAGGATTTTGCAGAAAAGTACATTCGCCCCGATCTAATGAAATGGGACGAGTCTCAAGAATTCCCTGTTCACATTATGAAACAGTTGGGTGAGCTAGGTATGATGGGTGTTTTAGTTCCCGCAGAATATGGTGGGTCAGGTTTCGGATACCATGAATATATTACTGTGATCACGGAAATAGCGAAGGTTTGTGGATCAGTAGGGTTGTCTGTAGCTGCGCATAACTCTTTATGTACGGGTCATATTTTGGCTTTCGGAAATGAAGACCAAAAGAAAAAATATTTACCGAAACTTGCAACAGCTGAGCATATTGGTGCGTGGGGATTAACAGAGCACAATACAGGCTCTGACGCAGGAGGTATGAATACTACTGCTGTTGAGGATGGGGACTACTATATCTTAAACGGATCTAAAAACTTTATAACACACGCCATTTCAGGAGACATCGCTGTGGTCATCGTTCGAACAGGGGAAAAGGGAGATTCTCACGGAATGTCCGCCTACATTGTAGAGAAAGGAACACCCGGGTTTAACTCAGGAAAGAAAGAGGATAAGTTAGGAATGAGGGCGTCAGAAACTGCAGAATTGGTTTTTACAGATTGTAGAATCCATAAAGACCAGTTGTTGGGAAAAGTAGGGAGTGGGTTTGCTCAAGCTATGAAAGTGTTAGATGGTGGTAGAATATCCATTGCAGCCCTCTCGCTGGGCATTGCGAAAGGAGCTTACTTAGCCGCTAAAAAATATGCTAAGGAAAGACATCAGTTTGGTCAATCAATTTCAAATTTTCAAGCAATAGCCTTCAAATTGTCAGATATGGCGACGGATATAGAAGCGTCAGAATTGCTGACTCATCAAGCGGCAGATATGAAAAATAAAGGCCAAAAGATGACGAAAGAGTCCGCTATTGCCAAATATAAAGCCTCTGAGGTGTGCGTGGCTGTTGCGAATGAAGCGGTTCAGATTTTTGGAGGTTACGGGTACACGAAGGAATTTCCAGTTGAGAAGTTTTACAGAGACTCAAAACTTTGCACAATAGGAGAAGGAACCTCAGAAATACAAAAATTAGTTATTTCAAGAGATATTTTAAAAGAGTAGTGCTATTGTAATAAAAAACACTACTTTTGCAATCCAATAAAAATAAAGACGCATGTTAATAGTACCTGTCAAAGAAGGCGAAAACATAGAGAGAGCTCTAAAGAAGTTTAAGAAGAAGTTTGAAAGAACTGGAACTGTAAGACAATTAAGAGCCAGACAGCAGTTTGATAAGCCATCAATTATAAGAAGAGAGCAGATCAAAAAAGCGATCTACGTGGAGAAAATGCAAAGAGAAGAAGAGGCTTAATTAAAGCTTTTTTAATTTCATAATATAGGACCATTTTAATACTATTGCTTAAATTGCAATAGTATTAAAGTGGTTTTTTTATGCCCATATCTCACTTCCTTGATTATTTGAAAAAAAATAAGCGTTACTCGGTTCATACCTTAACGGCTTATAAGACCGATTTGAACCAGTTGCAGAACTATTTAGTAGCTCAATATGAGTTGAAAATTGAGTTGGCAAATTCAGAAATCTTAAGGTCTTGGATTGTGCATTTACTGGAGAATGGAACGCAAAATAAAAGTGTAAACCGAAAAATATCAAGCACTAAGTCTTTTTATAAATATCTGCTGCGCGAGGGGTTTATTAATAAAAACCCAACTGATAAATTAATATCACCCAAAGTATCGAAACCTTTGCCAAATTTTATTCGAGAAAAGGAAATGGATAATTTGTTAGATTCCTTTGCTTTTGAAGATTCATTTAAAGGGGCGAGAGATAGGTTAATCCTAGAATTGCTGTACTCCTCCGGAATTCGTTTAAGTGAATTAATTGGAGTAAAACTGTCAGATGTGAACTTTGCCCAACAGAATATGAGGGTGTTGGGAAAGGGAAATAAGGAACGTATTGTTCCGCTTCATAGAGAAATAACCGCCACTATAAATTGCTATCTAGAGCAAAGACAGCAAGTAGAAAAAGATGATAATTTACTGCTCACTGATTCTGGCAAAAAAATGTATCCAAAGTTTGTTTATCGAAAGGTAAATTACTACCTTGGACATGTAACTACCGCAAGTAAAAAAAGTCCACATGTGCTTAGGCATACCTTTGCCACCCATATGTTGAATAATGGTGCAGATTTAAATACGATAAAGGAAATTTTAGGCCATGCGAACTTATCCGCTACAGAAGTTTACACGCACAATACAATTGAAAAACTGAAAAATATATACAAACAAGCCCATCCTAAGGCATAAACACAAGAAATTATGAATGTAAAATTGAATGTAAGGTCAGTAAACTTCGATGCAGACCAAAAACTAATCGACTTTATACAAGAGAAAATTGATAAGTTAACTCAGTTTTTCGACAAGATAATTAGCGCTGACGTTTACTTGAAAGTTGATAATAATCATGAGCTCGAAAACAAGGAGGTAGAGATTCGATTATTTGTGTCCGGACATGACTTATTTGCGAAGAAGGTATCGAAAAACTTTGAAGCAGCGACGCTAGAAGTGACCGAAGCGCTGCGAAGGCAAGCTAAAAAGCATAAAGAAAAGGAAAGAATGAGGTAGTTATGGGGTTTATTTTGAATTACTTAACATTAAATGTAAAAGACTTTGAAAAAAACTTCGAAAATTATTTCGGGATAATATAATCTTTCATAAATTTGCGGACCTTAATTCAAGGCTACTCGTAGCTAGAAATAAGGCCGTAATTTTTGCCGATGTAGCTCAGTTGGCCAGAGCAGCTGATTTGTAATCAGCGGGTCGGGGGTTCGAATCCCTCCATCGGCTCAATACAAACGTTCTTTAACATATTTGAAAATTATTTGGGGGGATACTCAAGCGGCCAACGAGGACAGACTGTAAATCTGTTGACTACGTCTTCGCAGGTTCGAATCCTGCTCCCCCCACATACTTTCAAAAAATATTGATGAATCTAAAAAGCGGGAGTAGCTCAGCTGGCTAGAGCATCAGCCTTCCAAGCTGAGGGTCGCCGGTTCGAATCCGGTTTCCCGCTCTTTTATTCTCATTAATAAAAATTATTACATCATTGCCGATGTAGCTCAGGGGTAGAGCGTTTCCTTGGTAAGGAAGAGGTCAGGGGTTCAATTCCCCTCATTGGCTCTAGATATAGATTGAACACATTAATTAATTATAATAATAAATAAAAGCAATACGTCATGGCTAAAGAAAATTTTGACCGGTCTAAACCACATTTAAATATTGGTACAATTGGTCACGTTGATCACGGAAAGACTACATTAACTGCTGCCATTACAACAGTATTGGCAAAAAAAGGCTTCTCAGCACCTGTAGCCTTTGATAAGATTGATAATGCCCCCGAAGAAAAAGAAAGAGGAATTACAATTAATTCATCACATGTAGAGTATTCTACAGAAACAAGACATTATGCTCACGTGGATTGTCCAGGTCACGCCGATTACGTCAAGAACATGGTAACTGGTGCTGCTCAAATGGATGGTGCGATTTTAGTTGTAGCTTCCACTGATGGACCGATGCCTCAAACTAGAGAGCACATTCTATTAGCGCGTCAAGTAGGTGTACCTACTATAGTTGTTTTTATGAACAAGGCCGATATGGTTGACGATGAAGAGTTATTAGAATTAGTTGAAATGGAAATTAGAGAGCTATTATCTTTCTATGATTTCGATGGTGACAATACGCCAATAATCTCAGGCTCTGCACTAGGTGCATTGAACGGAGAAGCGCAATGGGAAGACAAGGTAATGGAATTGATGGATGCTGTTGATAGCTTTATTCCAATTCCTCCAAGAGAAACTGAAAAGCCTTTCTTAATGCCAATTGAAGATGTATTCTCTATTACAGGTAGAGGTACTGTTGCCACAGGTAGAATTGAAACTGGTATTATCAACTCTGGTGAAGAAGTTCAAATTATGGGCATGGGAGCTGAAGGTTTAAAATCTGTTGTTACAGGTGTTGAAATGTTCAGAAAAATATTAGATAGAGGTGAAGCTGGTGACAATGTTGGTCTTTTGCTAAGAGGTGTCGAAAAATCTCAAATTGGTAGAGGTATGGTAATGGCTAAGCCAGGATCAATTACTCCCCATACAAAATTTAAGGCTGAAGTTTATATCTTGAAAAAGGAAGAAGGTGGACGTCATACTCCATTTCAAAACAGATACCGTCCTCAATTTTACATCAGAACTACTGATGTAACAGGAGAGATTTTCCTAGAAGAAGGAAGAGAAATGGTAATGCCCGGAGATAACGTGACTATTACTGTTAATTTAATTAACAAGGTTGCAATCAATAAGGGTCTTCAGTTCGCAATCAGAGAAGGTGGCAGAACAGTTGGAGCAGGTCAGGTTACTGAAATTATTGAGTAGTCAATAGGTAAACAAAAGGTACATAAAGGTGTTGGTTTTTAATCAACACCTTTTCGTGACTTTTAAAACATACGGGTGTAGCTCAATTGGTAGAGTAGTGGTCTCCAAAACCATTGGCTGGGAGTTCGAGTCTCTCCACCCGTGCAGAGAATAAAAATTATGTCGAAGTTAAGAACATACGTAGAAGAATCAACTGACGAATTACTTAATAAAGTAAGTTGGCCAACCTGGAGCGAATTGCAAAGTAGCGGTGTCGTTGTGATGATTGCTTCGATTATCATTTCTCTCATTATTTTTTTGATGGACACATCTTTTAGTACGTTGATGGAGAAAATCTACGAAATCATTTAAGACTGATACGAGATAGACATGAGCGATAATAATAAAAAGTGGTACGTCATTAGGGCGATTAGCGGAAAAGAGAAGAAGGTTAAACTTTATATCGAGGACGAAATTAGTAGGTTGAAATTAGGAGACTATGTCAGTCAAATTCTAATTCCTACAGAAAAGGTTTATCAGATTAGAAATGGAAAGAAAGTAAGCAAGGAAAGAAGTTTTTTCCCGGGGTACATTCTTATTGAGGCTAATTTAGTAGGAGAAATTCCTCATTTAATCCAAAAGACTACTAATGTAATAGGGTTTTTGGGAGCGGAAAAAAGAGGTGATCCACTACCATTAAGACAATCTGAAGTTAATCGAATTTTAGGAAAAGTTGATGAGTTAGCGGAGAGTGATGAAGAGATGAATATTCCGTTTATAGTTGGTGAGTCTATCAAAGTTGTTGATGGACCTTTCAACGGATTTAATGGGAGTATTGAAGAAATAAATGAAGAGAAAAAGAAATTAATGGTAATGGTGAAGATTTTTGGAAGAAAACAGCCGTTAGAATTGAGTTTCCTTCAAGTAGAAAAAGAATCATAATTGACATCATAAATAGCAAGCAATGGCTAAAGAAATTAGTGCGATAATTAAATTACAGATTAAAGGTGGAGCAGCAAATCCATCTCCTCCCGTAGGACCTGCTTTAGGTGCAAAAGGAGTGAACATAATGGATTTTTGTAAGCAGTTTAACGGAAGAACACAGGAGAAAGCCGGTAAGGTTTTGCCTGTTGTTATTAACGTTTATGCTGACAAATCTTTTGATTTTGTAATTAAGACGCCTCCTGCTGCAGTGCAGTTGTTAGAGCTGTCTAAACTTAAGTCAGGTTCACCGGAACCTAATAGAAAGAAAGTAGCTTCTGTTACTTGGGATCAAATTAAGAAGATAGCAGAGGATAAAATGGAAGATCTAAATGCTTTTAAAATGAATGCGGCTATGAGTATGGTTGCTGGCACAGCAAGAAGTATGGGGATTACAGTTAAGGGACCAAAACCTGAGTAGTTAGGTTAAAATAAAGAAACATGGCAACATTGACTAAAAAGCGTAAAGACGCTGTAGCAAAGATTGAAAAGGATAAATTATATTCTTTAAAAGAAGCTTCTTCACTCGTAAAGGAATTAGCGACAACTAAGTTTGATTCATCAGTTGATTTAAGTGTTAGACTTGGAGTAGATCCTCGGAAAGCAAATCAAATGGTTAGGGGTACTGTAACATTGCCACATGGTGTTGGTAAAACAGTAACAGTATTGGCTTTGGTTACTCCTGATAAAGAGGCTGAAGCTTTGGCGGCAGGTGCTGACTTCGTTGGACTTGATGAATATGTTGCTAAGATAAAAGGTGGTTGGACTGACGTTGATGTTATTGTTACAATGCCAAGTGTAATGGGTAAAGTAGGAGCTTTAGGTCGTGTTTTAGGACCAAGAGGTTTAATGCCTAACCCGAAGTCTGGTACTGTTACTATGGACGTAGGTAAAGCAGTTGCTGATGTAAAAGGTGGTAAGATTGACTTCAAAGTAGATAAGTACGGGATTATCCACTCATCTGTAGGAAGAGTTTCTTTTGACCCGGATCAGATTAGAGAAAATGCTTCGGAGATGCTGCAAACAATTATTAAGTTGAAGCCCTCATCTTCAAAAGGTATTTATGTGAAAAGTATTTGCGTGTCAGGAACTATGACTCCGGGTATACACATTGATCCAAAAGACATATAACGGACTAAATATTCAACATTCTATTCTATTTAGAAATGACAAAACAAGAAAAGTACGAAATCGTAAAGAATTTATCAGCGAAGTTGAATGAAAACAACATCTTCTACTTAGCCGATGTATCAGAACTAGACGCAGAGACTTCTTCGAAATTGAGAAGAGCAGCATTCAAAAGGGATGTTTCTTTAAACGTTGTAAAGAATACATTATTAAGAAAAGCTTTAGAAGCTGCTGAAGGCAGTTATGAAGAGTTTTATGATGTATTAAAAGGTAGTACATCAATACTTTTTTCAGAGGTAGGAAACGCTCCTGCTAAATTGATTAAAGAGTTCAGAAAGAAAAATGACAAACCAATATTAAAAGGCGCATTTATTGAAGAAGCTATTTATATTGGAGATGACAAAATTGATGCTTTAGTTCAAATCAAGTCAAAAGAAGAACTTATTGGAGACATCGTTATGTTACTTCAATCTCCTGCAAAAAATGTTATTTCTGCACTTCAATCGGGTGGAAATACGATTTCAGGAATAGTTAAAACACTTTCTGAAAAGGAAGCTTAAAATTGTGTACGCACTCTCAATTCATATAAATTAAATAAACAAAAATTAAATAAAATGGCGGATTTAAAAGCGCTTGCTGAAGAGTTGGTAAACTTGACAGTAAAAGATGTAAACGAATTAGCAACTATCCTAAAGGATGAGTACGGTATTGAGCCTGCTGCTGCTGCTGTAGCAATGGCTGGTCCTGCTGCAGATGGAGATGCTGGTGCTGAAGAGAAAACGGAATTTGACGTTATCTTATTAGCTCCGGGTGGATCTAAATTAGCAGTTGTAAAACTTGTTAAAGAATTAACTGGATTAGGTCTTAAGGAAGCAAAGGGATTAGTTGATGGAGCACCAAAAGCAGTAAAAGAAGGTGTATCCAAAGACGAGGCTGACAGTCTAAAAACACAATTAGAAGACGCTGGAGCTGAAGTTGAACTTAAGTAACAAAAGGCACAACCAACAATTTTTAGGTTTAGATCTCATCCCGATATGTTTCGGGATGAGGACTAAACCCTTTATGTTTATATCTAAGTACTAATAAACACTTCTTCAGATGGCTAATGCTTCATTATCAAAATTGCAGAACCGAGTTAGTTTTGCATCAATAAAAAATAAATTAGAATATCCTGACTTTCTAGACATACAATTGAAATCTTTTCAGGATTTCTTTCAATTAGACACCTCTCCTGAGTTCAGAGATACAGAAGGTCTATATAGAGTTTTTAGCGAAAACTTCCCGATAACTGATGCTCGGAATCAGTTTGTTTTGGAGTTTTTAGATTATTTTGTTGACCCACCTCGTTACAGTATTGAGGAATGTATTGACAGAGGGTTGACTTATAGCGTTCCGCTTAAAGCTAAGCTAAAGTTATACTGTACTGATCCTGAGCATGAGGATTTTGAAACAATTGTACAAGATGTTTACTTAGGTACAATTCCGTATATGACGCCGAAAGGAACATTCCTCGTAAATGGAGCGGAGAGAGTCATTGTTTCTCAATTGCACAGATCACCTGGAGTATTCTTTGGTCAGTCAAGACATGCCAATGGAACGAAGCTTTATTCAGCTAGAGTAATACCATTTAAAGGTTCTTGGATTGAATTTGCGACAGATATAAATAATGTGATGTATGCGTACATTGACAGAAAGAAAAAGCTTCCTGTTACAACATTACTTAGAGCAATTGGATTTGAGTTTGACAAAGACATACTTGATATTTTCGATTTGGCTGATGAGATTAAAGTCAGTAAAGCGGCGGTAAAAAGAGTTCAAGGCAGAAAATTAGCAGCAAGAGTTCTGAGAACTTGGGTCGAGGACTTTGTAGATGAAGACACGGGAGAAGTTGTATCTATAGAGCGTAACGAAGTTGTTATTGATCGTGAAACGATTATAGAAAAAGAGCACATAGATTTAATCCTTGAATCAGGTACGAAAACGATTATCTTGCACAAGGAAGACGTTAATTCAGCCGATTTTGCAATTATTTACAATACGCTACAAAAAGATCCTTCAAACTCGGAGAAAGAAGCCGTAGAACATATTTACCGTCAACTTAGAAATTCTGAGCCGCCAGATGAAGAAACTGCAAGAGGTGTGATCGATAAATTATTCTTTTCAGAAACTCGATATGATTTAGGAGAGGTTGGACGATACCGAATAAATAAAAAATTAGGCTTGAGTATTGAGCCAAATACAAAAATTTTAACCCGAGAGGATATCATTTCTATCATTAAGTATTTGATAGAGCTGATAAACTCTAAGGCTGATGTGGATGATATTGATCATTTATCTAATAGAAGAGTTAGAACTGTTGGAGAGCAATTGTACAACCAATTTGGTGTAGGTTTAGCTAGGATGGCAAGGACTATTCGGGAACGAATGAATGTTAGAGATAACGAGGTATTTACTCCTGCCGATTTGATTAATGCTAAAACATTATCTGCTGTAATTAATTCTTTCTTCGGAACAAATCAGTTATCTCAGTTTATGGATCAGACAAATCCACTATCAGAGGTTACCCATAAGAGAAGAATGTCGGCACTAGGACCCGGCGGTTTGTCAAGGGAAAGAGCAGGTTTCGAAGTACGTGATGTTCATTACACGCACTACGGAAGACTTTGTCCGATTGAAACACCTGAGGGACCAAATATTGGTCTAATTTCTTCTCTATGTGTCTATGCCAAAGTTAATAGACTTGGATTTATTGAAACTCCTTACAGAAAGGTCGCAAAGAGTACAGTAGGGTTAAGTGATAAGGAAGTTATTTACTTAAGTGCTGAAGAGGAAGATTCGCAGACTATTGCACAGGCAAACGCAATTGTTGGTGAAGACGGTAAATTCCAGACTGAAGTTGTGAAAGCTAGATATGAAGGTGACTTTCCATTGGCAAAGCCTGAAGAGGTTACCCTAATGGATGTCTCCCCGAATCAAATTGCATCTATTGCAGCATCGTTGATTCCATTCTTGGAGCATGATGATGCAAACAGGGCATTAATGGGATCTAACATGCAGCGCCAAGCGGTTCCCTTGTTACAACCTGATGCGCCGATAGTGGGAACAGGGTTAGAGAAGCAAGTTGCTGTCGATTCTAGAGTGTTAATTAATGCTGAAGGACCTGGTGTTATAGAATTTGTGGATGCCAATAAGATTATTGTTATTTATGAGCGATCGAAAGAAGAGGAATTGGTTTCATTTACAGAGCCAACCAAAGTTTACAATTTAACAAAGTATAAGAAGACTAATCAAAGTACAACAATCAACTTGAATCCAATTGTGATGAAAGGTGATAAAGTTGAAAAAGGTCAAGTGCTTTGTGAAGGGTATGCAACCCAAGGCGGTGAGCTAGCTTTAGGGCGGAATTTAAAAGTAGCCTTTATGCCATGGAAAGGTTACAACTTTGAGGATGCGATTGTAATTTCTGAAAAAGTAGTATCGGAAGATTGGTTTACATCAGTTCATGTTGATGAATTTACGCTTGAAGTTAGAGATACTAAAAGAGGAGTAGAAGAATTAACTGCAGATATTCCGAACGTAAGTGAAGAAGCTACAGCTGATTTAGATGAAAATGGTCTGATTAGAATTGGAGCTAAGGTAAAAGAAGGGGATATTTTAATTGGAAAGATTACTCCGAAAGGAGAATCAGATCCAACTCCTGAAGAGAAGTTGTTAAGAGCAATCTTTGGAGATAAAGCTGGAGATGTTAAAGACGCTTCATTAAAGGTTCCGCCGTCGACAATAGGTGTTGTTGTGGGAAAGAAATTATTTGAAAGGGCGGTAAAGGATAGAAAATCCAGAGCTGACGAGAAAAACGTTGTATTGAAATTAGATGAGGAGCAAAGAAAAGAGCTTGCTGATTTGAAAGAAAGATTAGTTGAGAAATTGTATACTGTAGTTAACGGTAAAACCGCTCAGGGTATTCAAAACTATTACAACGAAGAGTTAATTCCAAAAGGAACGAAGTTCACTCAGAAAGTACTTCAGCGAATTGATGATTTTGCTTTTATTGATTACAAAAACTGGACTACATCTGATGAGTTAAATCAAACGATTAAGACCATGTTGCACAATCATAACATGAAAGCAAC
>Ga0307998_1001366_pt1 | contig 13072 bp, 11 predicted proteins | sample Davwhametageno37_FD_203147 | JGI IMG/M metagenome (GOLD analysis project Ga0307998, IMG submission 203147) | Marine microbial communities from Davis Island wharf, Antarctic Ocean - #37 | ecosystem: Environmental > Aquatic > Marine > Unclassified | place: Antarctic Ocean: Davis Island wharf...
ATGAAAAAAAAAAAAATAGCATATGTAATTAATCATATTTCCTTTTTTTCTTCTCATATTCTTCCATTAGCTCTGGGAGCAATACAAGAAGGCTATATTATCAAAGTTTTCTGTGGAAATGGTGGGAGTAAAGAAATGGAAACTGAAGCAAAAAAAATTCTTAAAAAAAATAAGATAAATTTTAAAAATATTGGTTTTTTACCAGGAGAAAAAAATATTTTTTATGAATTAAAATTTTTATTTAAATTTATTCTAGAGTTAAAAAAATATAACCCAGATATAGTACATGGAATTTCTTTAAAAGGTGTATTGTATAGCTGTATTTATTCTAAAATATTTAATGTTAAAAAATTAATTTGTTTCATAACTGGTATGGGGTATTTTTTTACAAATAAATTAAAAGCCTACGAGATATTTCTTAAATATTTAATTTTGTTTATTATAAAAATTTCTTTGAAACCAAGAAAAAATTTATTAATATTAGAAAATAAAACAGATAAAAATTTTTTTATAAAAGTAATTAAAGTTAAAAAAAAAAAAATTGTAATATTTAATGGAGCAGGAATAGATTTAAAAAAATTTAATATAGATGATAAGAAAAAAAAAATTATCTTATTTCCGGCAAGAGTTCTGATTGAAAAAGGAATAAATGAATTTTTATCCAGTGCAATGACGCTTACTAAAAAACACCCAGATTGGAAATTTTATGTAGTTGGGACTTTAAATTATAAAAAAAAACAAAATCAATTAATAAAAAAAATTAATCAAAAAAATATTATATTTTTTGGATATTATAAAAAAATTTATAAATTATTTAATCAAAGTTCAATTGTATGCCTACCATCATACAGAGAGGGATTTCCAAAATCATTAATTGAAGCTTGTGGGTCTGGATGTGCGATCGTAACAACTAATGTTCCAGGATGCAGAGATGCGATTATTAATAATTTTAATGGATATCTCTGCAAACCCAAAGATACAGATAGTTTAACAGATAAATTAAACATATTAATGAGTGAAAAAAAGATAAGAACTAGATTTGGAGTAAATTCTAGAAAATTAGCATTAATGAAATATGATTTGAGAATTTTCGTTCAAAAAAATTTAGAAAACTATGTTTTAAATTAATTATAATATGGAATCAAAATTAGTATCTATAATTGTACCAACACACAACTCAAGCAAGTTTATTTCGAAAACAATTTATTCAATTCTTAATCAATCCTATCAAAATTTTGAGCTAATTATTGTAGATGATTGTTCAACAGATAAAACTTTTGAAATATTAAAAAAGTTACAATTAAAAAATAAAAAAATTATCAAAATTTTAAAAACTACAAAAAATTATGGAACAGGTGCTGGCCCAAGAAATTTAGGTATAAAAAATTCTAATGGTGAATTGATTTCTTTTAATGATTCGGATGATGTTTGGGAAAAAAACAAATTAAAAAAACAAATGTTAAATTATAGTAACAAAAAATATATTTATTTTTGTGCTGCAAAATATTTTATAAATAATGAAAAAACAAATTTTTTCGTTAACAATTTCAGAATATTTTTACAAAAATTTATTATAAAAAAAATAAATAAAGAGGGTTTTCACTGGTTCTATATTTATAATCCTGTTCTTACTTCCTCAGTATTAGTTCATAAAGATGCATTCAAAAATAATTTTTTTGATGAACACATTCATGCCAGAGAGGATATTGATATGTGGGTTAGACTTCGGAAACAAAACTATAAATTATTTTTAAATACACAAACCTTAATTAATATTAAAAAAAGAAACAATAGCTCAAGCTCAAATTCTAGAAAAGAACTTGTAACAATTGTTAGGTCGTTGAGTAATATTTTTTTTAAGATTAATAATTTTTCATATTTAAATTATTTTTTAACAGGTATTCTTATTAAGTTTTTTTTATTTTTCGTCAAAATAAATTATAAAACAATGCTTACAACGTTAAAAAAATCAATTGCAATTATATCAATAATATATTTTATAGTATTTTATTCACCTCTATTCTGGCATATAGGCAAACCTCTACTTCATCATGATAAGTTTACTCAAAATGAATTAAAATCAATTAAAAATATTATTGTTTTTAGTGGCCATGGTAAAAAAAGTTATTTTGATATTACATCTGAGCATAGATATAATGATGTATTAGACATATTAAAAAATTCTGAAAGAATTGAAAATATTTTTTTGATTGGAAAATTGCAAGAAATTCCAACACAAAATATAATTAAAAAATTGCTAATTTTAGAGGGAGTGGAAGAGGGAGTTGTTAAGTTAATTTACCAAGATTTCGACAGTAGTGTAGACAGCCTAACTAATATAAAATCAAATTTTATTGATAATAATATAAAAGATGCAATATTTTCTACATCTCCATATCACAGTAAAAGAGCTTCACTTTTATGGTCTAAGCACACCAATATTAATCTAAAGTTTTGGAAATCTAATGTGCAGCCAGTAAAAAATTCATTTTTTAAATATTCGAAAAATAAAAAATTGATTATTTACGAATATTGCTCAATAATGTATTATAAATTAATTGGAAAATTTTAATATAATATTTTCACCTTCTACACCAAAAATTAAATGAGTAAAAAAAAACTTCTATTAATTCAGCTAAATGAGATAAATTTTGATTTAGTTAGAGAATATTCAAAAGAATTTAAATTTAAATTTTTTAATAATGAATTTTTTAGAAAATTATTAATTACCAATTCTGAGGAAAAATATGAATTACTTGAGCCCTGGATACAATGGGTATCAATCTATACTGGGAAAAGAGCAGATTCACATCAGATTTATAGACTAGGTGACATTAAAAAATATAATGGAGAAAATGTATTCAATATTATTGAAAAATTAAGTAAGTCCATAGGAGTTGTATGTTCTATGAATTTAGAAAATAATTTAAAAAAACCTAAATATTTTTTTTCTGATCCATGGACTAAAACTTTTAGTGGTCCTGGAAAAATAATAAAGTTTATATCCAATACTATATCTGATGTGGTCAATTTAAATTCTCACAAAAGTATCCCCAAGCTCCTGTATTGTAAGACTTTTATAGTTTTATTGCTTAGTTTTAGATTTAAAAATATTTATTTATATTCAAAATTAATTTTTAATTTTAAAAAAAAGTGGAATAAGGCACTATTATTGGATTTAATGTTGCACGACTTGCACTTAGATTTGATAAAGAAACATAAAACTGATTTTTCTTCAATCTTTTTTAACGCTGGAGCACATATTCAGCATCACTATTTTTTTAATTCAAAGCATTTTAGGCAAAAAAACCTAACTAATCCAAAATGGTATATTAAAAAAAAATATGACCCAATATTAGATATGATACTCTTTTATGATAAAATTCTTTCAGAATACAAAGAGCTAAACAAATATGAAATTATTTTAGCAACAGGATTAAGTCAAGAGCCATATAACAGAGTAAAATATTATTATAGACTTAAAAATCATGCAGATTTTTTTAAGAATTTAAATATCAATTTTCTTAAAATTGAACCTAGAATGACAAGAGATTTTTTAGTTATTTTTAAAGATGATAATGAAAAAAATAGTGCAATTCAAAAATTAAATAAATTAAATCAAGTAAATAAAAAAGAAATTTTTTCATTTGAAGATAGAAATAACTCAATTTTTGTAACATTAAAACTGCATGAAGAGGTTAACAAAAATGAACAAATCTTGATACAAGATGAAAAAAAGATGTTAATTAAAGATCACATTGTTTTTGTTGCACTAAAAAATGGCATGCATAATAGCAAAGGATATTTTTATTCAACATTTGATGAAGGTGAAGAAATAAATAATATTACACAAATAGATAAAAAAATTATAAACTTTTTTAGTAAATGAAAAAAATTTTAGTATATCTCTTCTCACTATTATATAGCAATTTATCAACTTTTTATGAAAATTTATTCTTTAAAAATAAGAAAATATTTTCTGAGTTAATAAAAGTAGGTTTTTACAAAGATAAACTAAAACTTAAAAGTAATCTTGATGGGTTTGTTGAAAAAAAATCATCACAAAATAATTTTTCTGAAAAACTCATAATAAAAGAAGAATATATCAATCAAATAATTGATGATGTTTTTATTAAAAACAATTTTAAAGAAAAATTATTTGATCTTACAGGCTTTAATTATTCCATTGATTTTTTATTAGCATATTCAACTTATAATATAAATGAGGTAAATGTAGAAAATGATATATATGCTAATCATTGGCATAAAGACAAACCATTTAGTAAAAATACTTTAAAAGTTATTATTCCAGTCAATGAAATTTTAAATAATAATGGCCCTATGGAAATAATGTCAATTATAGATTCAAATAAAGTGAATTTTTTTTCAAATTTAAAAAAAATAGATTTTCCTAATAAATTTAAGCTCACTGGAACAGAAGAGGACGTATTCTTTTTCTTACCAAATTTGTGTTATCATCGGGCTGGTATTCCTTCGTCAGGCCAGAAAAGAACTCAAATTATGCTTCAATTAAATCCATCAAAAAAATGGAGATATTCTATTAATCTATACAAAAAGCAGTATTTATTAGAGCCAAAATTTCCAGCATTTAATTTCAGAGGTGACCACAAGTTAATTTAATTTTTATAAATTTTCTTAATTGAATAATTGTATATTATAATTAAAATGTGTTTTTATTATAATAAGTACAATAAAAAAATTTTATAAAGAGTAAACTCAACATATTTCATAATGATAACTAATCTTACATTAATAATAGCTAGTTTTTTTGTTAACCTTTTTTTATTCAGGATTAATGACATTGTAGCAAAAAAAATTAATCTTTATGATTTACCAAATAGTACAAGAAAATTTCATAAACTTCCAATTTCTTTAAACGGGGGTATCTTTTATTTTTTAAATTTGTCATTAATTTTTATTTCAGATATTTTTTATTATGATTTTAAGATAATTAATATATTTGGTTTTATTAATGAAGTTGACACACTATTAGTATTGTTAGTTATATTTTCACTTTTAATACTAGGAATTATTGATGATAAAATTTCCATAAAACCTTTAAGCAAATCCCTAGTTTCAATGATAATTTTTTTTACATTTCTATCTATTAGAATAGATTATCAAATAATTGATTTAAGATTTGAAACAGTCAATTTTTCAGTTGATCTATTTGGACTTTCATTAATTTTTACAATTTTTTGTTTCGTTATTTTACAGATTTTATTTAATATGTATGATGGTATAAATTTACAGTCTGCTATCTATTATTCAGTAATTTTAATATATTTAATCTTAGTAAATAAAAATAATAATTTTTCTATTTTTTGTATCTTAACACTGATCAATTTAGTCTTTTTTTCAGTGTACAATTATAAGCAAAAAATATTTCTAGGTGATAATGGTGTCTATATTTTCTCATTCATCTTATCTCTTCTGATAATTAAAACTTATCAAAACGATTATACAAATTTTTTTGTTGAAGAAATAATTATTATTTTATTTATTCCATTTATTGATATGATGAGGTTATTTATTGTAAGAATATTAAAAAATAAAAACCCATTAGTTGCAGATCGTGAACACTTGCACCATATTTTATTAAATAAGTTTGGATTAATAAAAACTAACATTCTTTTGATTTCACCATTAATTTTTTCACTATTATTAACAAAATATACAAACATAAGTCTAATTATTATAATATTCATAAATTTAATTTTATACCTCTTCCTATTAAGATTTAAAAAAAATAGATAATTTTTTAAAACTTAAGTTTAGAGTGGAGAGCATCATGATTATCTCCTTACCAATTTGCATGATTGTTTCTAGATTTTTTCTAGAATTTTTTCTTCTAATAATACTGGTATCTTTTTTAGTTAGAATAATTAAAAAAAATGAAAGACAAAAATATATTTTAAATCAAAGGTTATTTTTTATTAAAAATAATGATTCTGTTACAATGTACCGTAAATACGCAAATTTATTAAATAAAGAAATTAAATCTCATTAACCCTTAACTCTAACGATTTTGAAAATCTAATGATAATATTTAATAAATTAATATTAAGTTGCAATTTTGTCCAAATTTATCTTTAAAAAACATATAAATGAATTTTAAAGTTAAATTTAATTCCTTTACAAAAAATTAATTATAGGTATAAAACGTGTGCCTGGTGATTATTGCGAAGGGGCAATACCCGATCCCATTCCGAACTCGGAAGTCAAGCCCTTCAGCGCCAATGGTACTTTGTCTTAAGACACGGAAGAGTAGGACATTGCCAGGCTATAAAAGCTCTAATGAAAAATTATATCATAATTACTGGTGGAGCTGGGTTTGTGGGCTCTAATTTAATTGAATATCTTTTAACAAAAACCGATAAAAAAATTCTGAGTATAGATAACTATTCTAGTGGGTTTAAAAAAAACCATATTACAAACCCTCAAGTAAAATATCTAAAAGCTAATACTCAGGATATAAATAGAGCTTTATCAAAATATAAAAATCAGATTCATTCACTTTTTCACTTTGGGGAGTTTGCAAGAATTTTTCAGAGTTTTCAAAAATTTGATGATTGTTTTAAGGCAAACTCAATAGGCACACAGGCAGTATTTAAGTTTTGCATAGATAATAAGATTAAATTAATTTACTCAGCCACTTCTGCTAGCTTAGGTAATAATGGTAAAGATAAAAATCTTTCCCCTTATGCATTTACAAAATCAAAAAATTTAGAGTTATTAGAGAATTTAAAAAATTGGTTTAATTTTAAGTTTGAAATAGTTTATTTCTACAATGTTTACGGTCCAAGACATATAAAATCTGGTAAAATGGCAACTGTTATTGGCATATTTGAAGAACAGTTCAAAAAGAACAAATCATTAACTGTTGTAAAGCCCGGAACACAAGAGAGAAGATTTACACATATTCAAGACACTATAAATGTTTGTTATGAAGCTTGGATGAAAAATAAGTGTGCTCATTACAGCATATCTAATAAAAAATCATATTCTATCAAAGAAGTTGCCTTGATGTTTGGTGGTAAAATTAAGCATCTAAAAGCTAGATCTGGGGAAAGATATGCTTCATCTTTAACCAATATGTCGTTAAATAATAAGATTATTAGAAAATATGGAAAAATACATTTGAAAGATTACATAACTTCGTTTATTAAGGGTTAAATTATTATGAAAATTAAAAGTTCTTTAAAGTCATTAAAAAAACGAGACCTCAATTCTAAGCTAGTTAGAAGAAGAGGTAGAGTCTATATAATTAATAAAACAAATCCAAAATTTAAAGCAAGACAGAAATAATTTTTATGGATAACCAAAACCATAAAGATACCTGGAACCATTTTACCAAATTTGTGTTGTGGGGAACTGTCGCAATCATAGGTGTTTTAGTTTTAATGGCAATATTCTTGTTATAGAGTTCATTAATGAGAATCGCTTCAGTTTTAGAAAATCAAAAAGTTGAAAAAAGAATTGCAATTACTCCTGAAATTGCCAAAAAATATATATCTCTTGGTTTTAAGGTTATTTTATCTGAAAATTATGGTGAACATTTAGGATTTAAAGATAGTAATTATAAAGAATTAGGTGTTGAGATTTCTAGTAATGATGCTGAAGTTATAATTGGTACAAACATCATTGTTCAGTTGGGGTTATTATCAGATGAAAATCTTTCACTTTTAAAAGAAAACCAAAATCTCGTTGGGGTATTAAATCCTTATGCAAATAAGGAAAAGATCGAAAATTTATCTAAAAAAAATATTAACGTTTTTTCTTTAGAAATGTTACCCAGAATAACAAGAGCCCAATCAATGGATATTCTTTCTTCACAAGCTAACCTTGCTGGCTACAAAGCAGTAATAGAGTCATTTGCAAATTTTGAAAAAGCAGTACCAATGATGATGACAGCAGCTGGTACAATTCCAGCAGCAAAAGTATTGGTGGTAGGTGCCGGTGTTGCAGGTCTTCAAGCTATTGCAACCGCAAAAAGAATGGGTGCTATTGTATTTGCAACAGATGTTAGAATGGCCTCAAAAGAACAAGTGGAAAGTTTAGGCGGAAAGTTTTTAACAGTTGAAGGATCTGAAAATTTAGAAACAGAAGGCGGTTATGCAAAAGAAGCTTCTGAAGAATTTAAGAAAAAACAAGAAGATCTTTTAGCCGAAACTTTAAAAAAAATTGATATTGTAATATGCACTGCTTTAATACCAGGTAAAAAAGCTCCATTAATTATTAAAGGCCCCATGATTGATAATATGCAATCAGGCTCTGTTATTTATGATTTAGCAGCAATTCAAGGTGGAAATACAGAGTTTACAGAGGTTGATAAAATTGTAATTAAAAATGGAGTAAAAATTATGGGTGAAACAAATATTCTTAATAAACTTCCTGTTTCGGCTTCAAATCTTTATTCAAAAAATGTATTTAATTTTGTGTCAAATTTATATGATAAAGAAAATAAAAAAATTAATATTAATTTAGAAGACGAAATAATTGAAAAAACGTTAATTAAATAGATTTATGGAAATAGACCCTTTTATATTTAGATTAAGCATATTCATTTTATCAATTTTTATTGGATATTATGTTGTATGGAGCGTAACTCCATCTTTGCACACGCCATTAATGTCAGTTACTAACGCTATATCATCGGTAATTATTGTTGGTGCTATAATTGCAGGCTTAGCAGGAAGCTCAGATAATGTCTTTACGGTATCTAATATTTTAGGATTTTTAGCAATATCGCTTGCAGCTGTTAATATATTTGGTGGATTTTTAGTTACTCAAAGAATGCTTCAAATGTATAAAAAGAAGAAGAAAGATAAATAATTATGTCAGCAAATTTATCAGCAATATTCTATTTAATTTCAGGAGTTTTATTTATATTGGCATTAAGGGGACTTTCATCACCTGAAACCTCAAGACAAGGTAATTTTTTTGGAATTTTAGGGATGGTGATAGCAATTACTGTCACTTTTTTATCTGTTGGAAGTTTTTCTACTGGACTGATTTATGTATTAATTTTTTTATTAGTAGGTGGACTTATAGGAGCATTTATAGCTTACAAGATACCAATGACGGCTATGCCAGAATTGGTAGCAGGCTTCCATAGCTTAGTTGGGCTATCAGCGGTATTTGTTGCAATTTCAGCTTTTTTAAATCCAGAAGCTTTTAATCTTGGATCACCTGGAGATATTAAGCTTGCAAGTTTAATTGAAATGTCAATTGGTGCTGCAGTTGGTGCTATAACATTTTCAGGCTCAATAATTGCTTTTTTAAAACTTCAGGGGATAATGTCGGGATCTCCAATAACTTTTAAGGGACAGCATCTACTTAACGCTCTATTGTTAATTTCAATTATAGTTTTAACCTATTTACTTTGTTCGTCCCAATTACCTAACTTCTTTTGGGTATTAATAGCAGTTTCATTTCTAATAGGATTTTTATTGATCATTCCAATAGGTGGAGCAGATATGCCTGTAGTAATTTCTATGTTAAATTCATATTCTGGTTGGGCTGCAGCAGGAATTGGTTTTACTTTAGAAAATAGTGCATTGATTATAACAGGTGCGCTTGTCGGATCTTCTGGTGCAATCTTGTCTTATATAATGTGTAAAGGTATGAACCGTTCTTTCTTTAATGTAATTTTAGGAGGATTTGGCGCAACAGCACAGCCTGCATTAACAGGAAATAAAGAGCAAAGACCAGTTAAAAGTGGTAATGCAGAAGATGCAGCCTTCTTAATGAAAAATGCATCATCTGTTATAATTGTTCCAGGTTATGGAATGGCAGTAGCACAGGCGCAACACGCACTAAGAGAGATGGTAGATACATTAAAGAAAAATGATATTAAAGTTACTTATGCAATTCATCCTGTTGCAGGAAGAATGCCAGGTCATATGAATGTATTATTGGCTGAAGCTAATGTTCCATATGATGAAGTTTTTGAACTTGAAGAAATTAATAATGATTTTGCTAATGCAGATGTTGCATTTGTAATTGGAGCAAATGATGTGACAAACCCTGCTGCAAAAACTGACCCTCAAAGTCCAATCTATGGAATGCCGGTGTTAGATGTTGAAAAATGTAAATCAGTATTATTCGTAAAAAGAAGCTTGTCGCCTGGCTACGCTGGAATTGACAATGAATTATTTTATAAAGATAACACTCTAATGTTATTTGCAGATGCAAAAAAAATGACTGAGGATATAACTAAAAACCTTTAAAAATTAATGACTACAAAAATATTTTGTGACATTGCAGAACTAGATCAAATAAAAAAGTTTAATAAAAAAAAAATCGTAAAAGGTTTTACAACCAATCCAAGTTTGATGAGAAAAGCTGGAGCAAAAGATTATAAGTCTTATTCTAAAAAAATATTAAAAATTTGTAATAACAAACCAGTCTCCCTCGAGGTATTTGCTGATAAATATACTGACATGAAGAAACAAGCACTTCAAATAAATACTTGGGGAAAAAATGTTTATGTAAAAGTACCAGTTGCTAATTCTAAAGGTTTTTTTATGGGTAAAATTATTAAAGAACTTAATAACCAAAACATTAAACTTAACATTACGGCAATATATAGTGCCAAACAGACAGAAAAAATTCTTAAATTAATTAATAAAAAAACAAAAGTAATAATTTCTATATTTGCAGGTAGAGCAGGTGATACTGGTAAGGATCCTGTTCCAGAATTTAAAAAAAGTATAGCAATGGCAAAAAAATTTAATAATGTTGAGATACTTTGGGCAAGCGTTAGAGAGCCTTATAATTACTTGCAGGCAAAACAATTAGGCTGTCATATAATCACAATTCCACCAGCTACTATTGAAAAAATAGAAAAATTTGGAAAAACATTTGATCAACTTACAAAAGAAACTGTCAAAGCTTTCTTAGTTGACAGTAAAAAATCTAAATTTAAAATATAATAAATATTATTTTATTAATCTTCTTATGAAATGATTAGTGCTAATAATTTTTTTATAAAGGTTAGCTGAAATAATTTTTAGCCTGCTATCTATGCCTAATATTTTCTTTAAATCTTTTCTATTTTTTAAATTAGTTTCACCCAACTGATTTAATGCAAATTTTAAAATTTTATCATTGAATGAAAAATCTTTAAAAACTTCTGGAATTTCATCTCTAAGATTTTTAACAATATTAGGATTGTTTGTTGGTATGATACTATCATGTTCGTCAGATCTGCTAATTTCTATTTCTTTCCCATCTACTATTACTCGATTTAAAAATTTAACTTTTTTCTTTAAAAAAATAGCATAAAGTAATGCTGATGAAATATCAGTACAAACAAATAAGTTATTTTTCATTATTTCATGATAAACATTTGTTAAAAATTTTTTATCATCTCTATTTCCAAAACTAACTACTTTCCAACCATAGGATTGATAAATTTTCCGCACTTCTTCATCCTCATAATCCACATAATACAAACTGACTGTAAATGGGGGCTCTGCTGTTTTGATCAATTCTTCAATTATATGGTGATGATTTGTTGAAAATTTTAATTTACCATGAACTCCATCATCTGATCCCACTACACTGTGGGAGGGAAAAAAAATAGTTCCTTTTGATTTTATTTCTTTTCTTTCGATTATTTTATCCAAATAAATGAAAGGTGATCCAATTGGAATAATATTAGCTTTTAAACCATAAACTGATTTCATATTTTCACCCCAAGATAAAAATGGTGCACTTAATAATTTTCTAGAAGCAATATTAATATTTCTCATTTCATACTCTGGAACCCACCCATGTTGTATTGTAGCAAAAACATTTCTATCTGGAGATTCACAATATTTTGTTAAAATAGCTCTTTGTCCATACCAACTATTATCAGGATACATTTTTTTGTTGTTCCTTTTTCTCAATCACAGAATATTTTATCACTAATTTATTTTTTAGATTTTATGACATAAATTTAAAAAGTTTGTCATATTTAATAGAATTTTATTTATATCTAAATTTTTAAAAAAGCAACCAAAATTGATACTACCCTCCCTGTATTTAATAACAAATAATATTGGATAGCATAAAAACTTATATATAGATTATATTCTGAAAATTATCTAAATCAAAAAAGTGTTGCTGGGATTGGTTGCGGGGGACGGATTTGAACCGCCGACCTTCAGGTTATGAGCCTGACGTACGACCCGATTTCTACGTAAAACGATCATCAATCCTTAAATAAGCTAGATAAAATTCTCAAAACTTTATTGGAGTGCGGTATTCTTACGGCAGAGGTTATGCTAGAATAAAATCTCAACATTTACGTCATGACGTTTATGAATAAAAAAGGATTTACACTAATAGAACTGCTAGTCGTTGTAGCTATCATCGGTATCCTCGCTGCTGTAGGTGTGGTTGCTTATAATGGGTATACGGGTGCTGCGAAAGTTAATGCTACAAAAGCAAATCATAAAAGTGTTTGTAAATGGACTAACTCAGAGCTAGTGAAATGTGAGCTAGATAACTCTTCAAATATTTTTAACGGCCAAATTAATTGTTCAACAATCACATCAAAACTTAGTCAAAACCAGCAAGATGCAGCAAACGAAATGGCAAAAGAATTAGAAAAAGGTTTAAAAGATAAATTTAAAAACCCTTATGGTGAATATAGAAATCCATCTACTAATGATTATAAAAGTGACAATGCTGTTACTCGTGCTGGATGGGGTAAAGATCGTGATTTGGGCTATACGATAATTGAATCAACGACACATCCCACAACTGGCAAAGCTAGATTAAATATACACACATGTAATAAACTTTCCTGTGTTGGGGATTGGTGGAACAATACAAATGATAATATAGAAATATGCTTAATAGAAGTACAACAATAGTGGTAAGATTTTAATTAATGAACCACAAAGCCTTCACCCTAATAGAACTTTTAGTCGTTGTAGCTATCATCGGTATTCTAGCTGCAGTAGGAGTGGTTGCTTATAATGGGTATACAGCAAGTGCAAAAGCTAATGCTGTTAAACAAATACATGCTCAAACTGTAAAATATATAACAAATGAA
>Ga0307998_1001370_pt1 | contig 13060 bp, 11 predicted proteins | sample Davwhametageno37_FD_203147 | JGI IMG/M metagenome (GOLD analysis project Ga0307998, IMG submission 203147) | Marine microbial communities from Davis Island wharf, Antarctic Ocean - #37 | ecosystem: Environmental > Aquatic > Marine > Unclassified | place: Antarctic Ocean: Davis Island wharf...
AGCCAGCGTAATAGACATAATAGTTGCTAATAAAATCCAAACTCTCATTTCTGATTTAACAAATAGTAAACCAAAAATAAAAAGGAACATTACTATTGATCCAGCATAAGTAGGTCCAGAAGTAAAAGGTTGGGTACCCCAATAAAGTGGTAATTGCTTAATCAGCTGCTTTGCATTAGGGGCTCTTTTTATAGCCTGATAAGTTTCCGAATCAGTAGTTAACTCTCCTTGTGAAGCTCCACCATAAAAATTGGGTATCAACAAAGTAAATGTTTCAGCAACACCATAACTCCATGAAGTAGCATAATCCTTATCTAAACCTGAAGTTTTATTATCTAAATTATTAGTTAATTCTGACTTGCCTCTTGTACTTTCAGTACCATACTCCATAGTTGTACTTAAGCGAGTAACTGCTGTAGCAGAAGCTAATAAAGCCGCTAAAATCAATATTCCTGATCGCTTTGAAAAATCAGTAAGATTATTAGCTTTAAAATCTTTTACAAACTGAACTAAACCTATCAAAATCAGCATCAATACCAAATAATAAGTAATCTGCAGATGATTAGCATAAAGCTCCAAAGCAACAGCAAGTGCTGTTAATACTCCTCCTAAAAGCATCCTCCCGCTATAGGTGTACAACACAGCAGCAACTACCATTGGCACATAAGCTATTGCATGTGCTTTGGTCATATGCCCTGCCATTATGATGATGAAAAAATAAGAAGAAAATGAAAAAGCAATTGCACCAACTGCTGAAAGGCGATAATCTACCTTTAAGCTTAATAACAATAAATAAAATCCTAGTAAATACAGAAACAACAAATTGGCTGGTCTTGGGATTCCCAAGGATATAGCTTTAGCTACATACTGAATTAAGTTGCCATTTGATCTTGTTGAAATTTGATAAGCTGGCATTCCTGAAAACATAGAGTTAGTCCAAAGTGCTTCCTCACCAGTTGATTCACGGAAATCAGTCACCTCTTTACTCATACCTTTATGATGAGTAATATCTGCCATATCTAGCAATTTACCTTGTAATACAGGTGAAAAGTAAGTAAAAGAAATAACCACAAATAATAGGATAACTATTAGATGTGGGCTGAATTTTTTAAATTTTTTCATAATTATATTTTATTCTTCAACTTCTTCAAAATCGACATAATCACCTAAATTATCCGATTTAGTTTTTGCTGAAGTTTTAGTTTTTTCTAGAGTCACTTTACCTTCCTGTTGTTTAGGAGATTGTTGGTTGTGATTTTGCTGATTAAATTGCTGACCAAAACGATCTTGCATTTTAGTTGCAAAACGCTTCAAAAGAATTGGAGCTAGTATTCTTCCTAAATATTTAAGAAAAAGATAAATCAATAATATGATAAAAAGTGTTTGCAATCTATTTACTTAAATATAAGTTTCTCTCAGAATATACTTTAGTAAAGTAATCATCCTTTAAGTCATCAATAAAATAAATTGCTTCTCCTGTAGATTTCATTTCTGGTCCAAGTTCTTTATTTACATTAGGGAATTTATCGAACGAAAACACTGGAACCTTTATTGCATATCCTTTTTTAGTAGGATTAAAAACAAAATCTGTTACTTTATTTTCTCCAAGCATGACCTTTGTAGCATATTTCACATAAGGTTCATCATAAGCCTTAGCAATAAATGGTACAGTTCTTGATGCTCTAGGATTTGCTTCAATTACATAAACTATTTCATCTTTAATAGCAAACTGGATATTGATTAAACCTACAGTTTCCAAAGCAACTGCAATCTTATTTGTAATATCAATCATTTGCTGACGTACATTATCACTCAAATCAAATGTCGGTAAAACGGCATAAGAATCTCCCGAATGAATTCCACAAGGTTCAATATGCTCCATCATTCCTATAATATATACATTCTCTCCATCACAAATAGCATCCGATTCTGCCTCAATTGCTTTATCTAAATAATGATCCAAAAGGACCTGATTTCCTGGCATATCTCTTAATAAATTGACGATATGATGTTCTAACTCCTCTTCATTAATTACAATCTTCATTCCTTGCCCACCAAGCACATATGAAGGACGAACTAAGATTGGAAAATTCAAACTTTTAGAGATTTCAATTGCCTTTTCAGCTGTTTCAGCAACTGCAAATTTTGGGAAAGGAATATTATGTTCTAATAACAACTCCGAGAATCTTCCTCTATCCTCAGCTACATCTAAAGCATTATAAGAAGTTCCCATAATTTTAATACCATAACGTTCTAGTTTCTCCGCCAGCTTAAGTGCAGTCTGCCCTCCTAACTGTACGATTACTCCTACAGGTTTCTCGTGTCGGATAATATCATAAATATGCTCCCAAAAAACAGGCTCAAAATATAGTTTATCTGCCGTATCAAAATCAGTAGAAACAGTTTCAGGATTACAATTAATCATGATAGTTTCATACCCACATTCTTTAGCTGCTAAAACACCATGCACACAAGAATAATCGAACTCAATTCCTTGTCCAATTCTATTAGGCCCCGAACCTAAAACAATGATTTTTTTCTTATCACTTACCTCACTTTCATTTTCAGCAAACTTATCACCATCCACCTCTTTTGGCATTTCAAAAGTTGAATAATAATAAGGTGTTTTGGCAGTAAACTCAGCCGCACATGTATCTACTAATTTGTAAACACGCTTAATATTTTCAGCATTTCTTTTATCATACACTTCACTTTCCATACACCTTAACAAATATGCAATTTGTCTATCGGCATATCCCTTCATTTTTATTTCTAACAACAAATCAGCTGGAATAGTCTCAATAGAGTATTTTTCAATCTCTTTTTCCAACACAACCATTTCTTCAATTTGGTGTAAGAACCAGTAATCAATTCTTGTTATTTCATGAATTTTCTTAGTTGGAATACCAATTCTCATAGCATCATATACTCTAAAAATTCTATCACCACTTGCATGCTTTAACTCATGTAAAATTACATCTTGATCCGTTTTACCTTTTCCATCAGCACCCAGACCATTACGCCCAATCTCTAGTGACTGGCAAGCTTTTTGCAAAGCTTCTTGGAAAGAACGCCCAATAGACATTACCTCTCCAACAGATTTCATCTGTAAGCCTAACTCAATATTTGAACCTGGAAATTTATCAAAGTTCCATCTAGGAATTTTAACCACTACATAATCCAAAGTAGGTTCAAAAAAGGCAGAAGTTGATTTAGTAATTTGATTATCTAATTCATCCAAAGTATAACCAATCGCTAATTTACTCGCAATTTTGGCAATAGGATAACCCGTTGCCTTTGATGCTAAAGCTGATGAACGAGAAACTCTTGGATTTATCTCAATCGCAATAATATCTTCAGATGAATCAGGATTTACAGCAAACTGAACATTACAGCCACCTGCAAAATCACCAATAGAACGCATCATTTTAATGGCCATATCACGCATCTTTTGGTAAGTAGTGTCAGCCAAAGTCATTGCAGGTGCAATTGTAATTGAATCACCAGTATGGATTCCCATAGGGTCCAAGTTTTCAATATTACAAATGATGATTACATTATCGTTATCATCCCGCAAAAGCTCTAATTCATATTCTTTCCAACCGAGAACAGCTTTATCAATCAGAACTTCATGAATTGGTGAAGCATGTAGACCTTTAGATAATAAATCTTCAAACTCCTCTTTTGTATGTACAAATGCAGCTCCACTACCGCCAAGAGTAAATGATGGTCTTATTACTAAAGGAAACCCTAATTCTTGTGCTACTTCTTTTCCTTCTAAAAATGAGGTTGCAATACGAGCAGGAGCAACAGGAATATCAATTTTTTTCATTAACTTACGGAACTGCTCTCTATCTTCAGTAATATGGATTGCAGCAATATCAACACCAATAATATCAACCCCATATTTCTCCCAGATTCCTTTTTCATCTACTTCAATACAAAGATTTAAGGCCGTCTGACCTCCCATTGTCGGCAGTACAGCATCAATATTTCTCTCTTCTAATATCTCAATGATTGAAGCTGTAGTAAGGGGTTTTAAGTAAATATGGTCAGCAACTACTTTATCGGTCATAATAGTCGCAGGATTAGAATTGATTAATGAAACCTCAATTCCTTCCTCACGCAACGATCTAGCAGCTTGTGATCCTGAATAATCAAACTCACAGGCTTGCCCAATTACTATAGGTCCACTGCCTATAATTAGTACTGATTTTAATGAATTATTTTTTGGCATTTTTTATTTATGTAGTATGCAAATTTACAATTTTTTGTTTTTTATAAAAGGGGAAATCTATGAATAGATATTAACAAGATATAACCAGAAAAAAACCTAAAAAAAAGGTGTTGCAAAAGCAACACCTCAATTATAATTTTATATCAAATATTATTTATGGCCAATTTCATCAGAAACCGTTAAACGGGTTCTTCCTTTGGCTCTTCTTCTTGCAATCACTCTTTGCCCATTAGCAGTTGACATACGATCCATGAAACCGTGTTTATTTTTTCTTTTTCTGTTTGAAGGTTGGAAGGTTCTTTTTGGCATGACTTTATTTCTTAGTTATTTCTGGGCTGCAAATATAAAAGGTTTTTTTATACTTCTACTTTTTATTTGGGAAAAATTTCAGTAATTTCACTGCTGAATATTTCATATCATTATCTAAAACAAAACTACAATGGAAAAACTACCCAAAATTATACAAAAATCACCTTATATAGTAGATGAAAAAGCAGGGAAAAAAGCATTTTTCACCTGTGGACTGAGTAGTAAGAATCCTTACTGTGATGGATCCCATAAAGTAACAGGTTTTCACCTTAAATAGTAATATTAGAAGAAGATAAAAAAGTAGCTTGGTGTGGATATAAAAATTCTAGCAAAGGTGCTTTTTGCGATGGCTCACACAGAAACATTTAATCTACTAAGTAATTAGTGTTCTTTAACTTAAATTCTGCTCGTTCAGGTTTAAAGAATAATACATTCCAAAAACCTTTGTAATGAATATCAGTAGGAACATGCTTTTCATTCACATAATCCATATGAACAAAAACATCCATATCTAAATCAATTAGAAAATGGTTGTAAACAAACTTATACTCTCTGTAAATTACATTAAAATTTTCCTTATCAAAATAGGATACAATTTTTCTAATTAAAGCTTTTTCTTTATCCTTAGCTTTTAGATCCTGTTTAACCTTAACAACAAACACATAGCATTCCTTTTCGTTATAAATAGTATCGCTAATTGTGTAATCGTAATATTGCTGCATATTAATATCGAAAACTGCTAGCTTTTTAGAAATCCCTGCCTTGGATTGTTCTACGTCATCCGTACCAATTGAAAAGCCAACTGTTTTAGCATCACGCATATTTTGACTTTCCTTTTCATTTTTTTCTTTTGACATACTAAGACTTACATCTATTGTATCTTTAGGAAAAAATACTTCATCAAATGCTTCAGGAGTGTAATATTTATACTTTCCATTACGCTTAAATATCTTTCCCTTGTCATAAATAGAATCATTAACAATCCAAGCGCGCTTAAAATTAGAATGATGAGTTCCTTGTTTTATAAGTGTTCCAATTACTTTCCCTTTTTTATTAAAAATATTTAGTTCACTTTCATAGTTATGTGAATAATAGCGAAGGTGTTTAAAACCCATATAAAAAGTAGTATCCTCTTTTACATATCCAACAAAGTCCTCAACACTAAAACCATTATTTTTTACTGAAATCACCACATCATCTAAAAAGATAACGGGCATTAATGTATCTTGAGCAGAAAGGACTGAACAAGAAATGAAAGAAAAAATAAGGAGTATTCTATTCATCTGACAAAGATAGAAAAAGCCGACACCTAAGTGTCGGCTTTAGATTAGTAATTACACATAAGCCGGATTCTGTTCTCCTAAGAGTGCCATCATTTATCTAGGATAATAGTTACCTATTACCTCAAGCTACCTACCCTTCAAGAAAAAGCGAGCAGCTCTTAAATCCTGATATACATGGTATTGCACCACATAGAGTTTACCTGGTTTCACTACAGCATTACCTGTACATACTTTCTGTTGCACTTGTCCATACCTTACGGCAGATGGGCATTACCCATTATGTTGCTCTATGGTGTCCGGACTTTCCTCTTCAATAAATTGAAGCGATAGCATCAGTAATTACCTCTGCAAAAGTAATTAATAGACATTAGATACTAGAGTATTAAATTAATTACTTTTGCCAACATGAAATTTACACTATTGAAGGAGGATGCGCATTCTAAAGCAAGGTTAGGAGAAATGGAGACTGCACATGGTAAAATAAAGACTCCAATCTTTATGCCAGTAGGTACAGCAGGAACAGTAAAGGGAATACATCAGCATGAACTTTTAGAAGATACTTTAGCACAAATTATTCTAGGAAATACCTATCATCTTTACTTACGACCAGGACTTGATATTATTGAAGGAGCAGGAGGATTACATAAATTCATAGGCTGGGAGAAACCTCTACTTACTGATAGTGGAGGATACCAAGTTTATTCACTTTCAGATAGAAGAAAAATTACAGAGAAAGGGGTTAAATTTCAATCTCATATTGATGGAAGCTCTCACTTTTTCACTCCTGAATACGCAATAGATATACAAAGAACAATTGGTGCAGACATCATCATGGCTTTTGATGAATGTACACCCTACCCGTGCGAATATGATTATGCAAAAAAATCAATGCACATGACGCATAGATGGCTAAAAAGGTGTTGTGATCGCTTTGATACAACAGAAGGTAAATACGGATACGAACAAACTTTTTTTCCAATTGTACAAGGGAGTGTCTATAAAGATTTGCGCCTGCAGTCAGCTGAAAAAATTGCAAGTTTTGAAAGAGATGGAAATGCTATTGGTGGCCTTTCAGTAGGTGAACCTCATGATATGATGTACGAAATGACAGACATAGTCTGTTCAGTACTTCCATGGAATAAACCAAGGTATTTGATGGGCGTAGGAACACCAAGGAATTTGCTTGAAAACATTGCTCTTGGTGTAGATATGTTTGACTGTGTTATGCCAACTAGAAACGCAAGAAATGGAATGCTTTTCACATCAGAAGGAACCATGAATATGAAAAATAGAAAGTGGGCTGACGATTATAGTCCTCTTGACCCAAATGGAACTTCATTTGTAGACAACACTTATACAAAATCTTATGTGCGTCATCTTTTTGCAAGCAATGAACTGCTAGCAAAACAGATTGCTACTTTACACAATATCCGTTTTTATTTATGGTTAATGGAACAGGCACAAAAACAAATAGAAGAAGGAACATTTACAGCCTGGAAAAATCAGATGGTTAAAAAACTAGATGTCAGATTATAAATGAATAAACTAGATTGGTATATTGTTAAGAAATTCTTGGGTACATTCTTTTTTACCCTAGCTTTGATATTACTGATTGTTATCGTTTTTGACATTTCAGAAAAAATAGATGACTTTTTGGAAAGTGAAGTGACAATAAAATCCATAATTATGGATTACTACCTAAACTTCATTCCTTATTTCGGCAATCTATTTAGCCCACTCTTTATTTTTATTTCAGTTATCTTTTTCACTTCCAAAATGGCAAATGATACTGAAATAATTGCCATATTCAATAGTGGTATGAGCTTTAAACGGTTGCTAAAACCTTTTATGATATCTGCAGTAGTTTTAGGAGCTTTATCTTTTGTATTAGGAAACTTCATCATCCCCTCTTCCAATAGTGAAAGGATTAATTTTGAAAACAAATACCTGAAAAATAAACGCTATTCTCGTGCTAAGAACATTCATATGCAGATACAACCCGGGCAATATATTTATATGGAAAGCTTCAATTCTACAAGAAATATAGGTTATAAATTTACTTTGGAAAATTTTAATAATGGAAAGTTAGTGTCAAAATTAAAGTCCGACTACATACAATACGACACGCTTAGCCACAAATGGACAATTAACAAATATGAAGTTAGAGAGTTTAGTAATAATGGTGAGATAATAAGCAATGGTGCTAGTATTGATACTTCCCTTAACCTTAGCCCTCATGATTTTACAAAACGGAAAAGCTTAGTTGAAACCATGAATATGTTTGAACTAAATGACTATATAGCAGATGAAGAACTTAAAGGAAGTGAACAACTTGTTTATCATCAAATAGAAAAACACAAGAGGGTTGCCTTTCCTTTTGCAGCAATTATACTTACCCTTATTGCAGTGGCTATTGCTAGTAGAAAAACCAGAGGAGGAATTGGTATACATTTAGGAATAGGAATACTAATTGCATTTACTTATATTCTGTTTATGCAAGTGAGTACTACTTTTGCAACCAACAGTAACCTAGCTCCTGGACTAGCTGTTTGGATACCCAACCTTTGCTATATGGTTTTGGCTGGTGTACTGCTTTATAAAGCATCAAAGTAAATAACCATATCAACTCTTTTCTAGAAACTACAATAATCTACATATGATAATGATTTTTATAGTCTAGTAATTGATTCAAATAAACTCGTAACAGATACGTATATTATTGGTCGTGAAGTATGGCTTCACTAAATTCATAAAGAAATAAAAAACCTCCCAATTGGGTGGTTTTCTATAATATTAATTAATATAATCTATTATCTACCTAAATGTAATGCAATACCAAGATTAAAAGTCATTCCTGACATATTAATCTTTAAATCTTCTAAATTTCCAGAACTATTCATATAACCATCCTCTATAGTAACACTAGACATAGCGTAGCCCACTGAAGGATTTAATGAAATGTTATCAGATAAAGAAATAGCATAACCTGCACCAAACTGTAAAATACTCATAGGGCTTGAATCATCAACTGTTACGGTAAGATTTCCAGTTGATTCTGATTTATTTGAAGTAGACGTAGAGCCAAAACCATAAGCAGTTTGTAACCAAATACCTGATTCTCCAAAATAATACCTAACAGATGGACCAATCACCATTGTACTCTCCATTGATTTATCTAAAGATGAATAACCTGAATTCGAATCTTCCTGAGTTGTACTTTCTGATTTATTAGAAAACATTAAGCCAATTGCTAATCCATCTGCAACAAAATACGCCCCCATAAGCTTAATCTCCATACTACTTGACTTTAATGAATTATCATCATCCCATGCATCACTAGGATCCATACCTGTAACTCCTTGTGATGCAAAATCAAAGCCTGTAGCTCCAGAAAGCAAGAAAGTACCTGCTTCTGTTTCTGCTTGTGCAAATACTCCTACACTTAAAAGTGTCACACACATAATTGTAAATATTTTTTTCATATTAAATGTTTTAATTTTGCATACTCTATTTAATTGGTTTTCAGCATCCCCTGACTGTAAATATACAAAAAATAATTAACTGACTTATCCGTATAAATACTGATAGAATACTACTTCACATAAAACTCATTAAATATTTAAAACCAATACACTATAAATATCTAAATAATTTTAAGTCATTTTAAAGAATAACTACTCAAAGTTAATTCAGATAATTATCTAAAATAAGTTTGATTCACTGTATTCGCAATGCCATAAAAAAACCGAGCATTTGCTCGGCCTTAATTTATCATCTCAACTCTAAAAAAATATATTAATCTCTTTTTAGTTTACGGTACTTAATACGCTTAGGAGAAATATCACCCAATCTTTTTTTACGGTTTTCCTCATAATCAGAATAACCACCCTCAAAATATACAACATTAGAATCTCCCTCAAAAGCTAAGATATGCGTACAAACCCTATCCAAAAACCATCTATCGTGAGAAATAATTACAGCACAACCCGCAAAATTATTTAATCCTTCTTCCAATGACCTTAAAGTATTTACATCCAAATCATTAGTTGGCTCATCAAGTAAAAGTACATTTGCTTCTTGCCTTAAAGTTAAAGCTAAGTGCAAACGATTACGCTCTCCACCTGAAAGAACACCTATTTTTTTGTTTTGATCAGCACCATTAAAGTTAAACTTAGCCACATACGCCCTAGAGTTCATTAACTTTCCGCCAACATTTACCTGTTCCAATCCTCCAGTAATTTGTTCCCAGATTGTTTTTTCCATATCAATATCGGCATGCTGCTGATCCACATAAGCAATCTTTACTGTTTCCCCAACCTTAAAAGTACCTGAATCAGCAGCTTCTTGCTCCATTATCATACGAAACAAAGTTGTTTTACCAGCCCCATTAGGACCAACAATACCAACAATACCTGCTGGAGGTAATTTGAAGTCTAAGTTTTCATACAACAACTTATCACCAAAGGCCTTACTAACTTTTTCAGCATCAATTACATTTGTACCTAACCTTGGTCCTGGTGGAATATATAATTCGATTTTATCTTCTTTCTGCCTACCCTCATCACCTAATAGCTTTTCATAATTATCTAAACGCGATTTTGATTTCGTACGCCTTCCTTTTGGTGACATACGCACCCATTCCAACTCACGCTCTAATGTTTTTCTTCTTTTGCTTTCTGTCTTTTCCTCTCTAGCTAATCGTTTTGTTTTTTGTTCCAACCATTCAGAATAATTACCTTCCCAAGGAATACCCTCACCTCTATCCAGCTCTAAAATCCAACCCGCTACATTATCCAAGAAATATCTATCGTGAGTGATGGCAATTACAGTTCCTTTATATTCCGAAAGATGTTGTTCTAACCACAATACGGATTCTGCATCCAAGTGATTGGTAGGTTCATCCAATAATAAGATTTCTGGTTCTTGCAATAACAAACGACAAAGAGCAACTCTTCTTCTTTCACCTCCTGAAAGTACTGAAACCTGAGCATCTGGTTCAGGACACCTTAAGGCATCCATAGCAATGTTAAGTTTCGTGTCAATATTCCAAGCATCAAGGGCTTCAATCTTATCTTGCAACACACCTTGTTCTTTCATCAACTTTTCCATCTTGTCAGCATCCTCATAGTTTTCAGGCAAGCCAAAAGCATCATTTATTGCGTTGTAATCCGATAAGGCATCAACTGCTTCTTGCATTCCTTCTTTCACAATTTCAATTACCGTTTTACTTTCATCAAGCTTTGGTTCTTGCTCCAAATAACCAACATTATAGCCATCCGAAAAAGTTACATCTCCTTGAAATGATTTTTCAACACCTGCAATAATCTTTAACAGTGTAGACTTACCAGAACCATTTAAACCTATAATACCAATTTTAGCACCATAAAAAAAAGAAAGGTGAATATTCTTTAAAACTTGTTTATTGTTATTGTTGTAGGACTTAGAAAGCCCTGACATTGAAAAAATTATTTTCTTATCGTCTGACATATTTTATTATTTTTAGAGTTACAAAAGTAATTATTAAATCCCTTATAATTTAAAAGATGAAAAAAAGTATCGGAATCGCAATACTCTTAATTGTTATAGGAGTTATTTTCTTATTAGACAACCTTGATTATGTAAATATTTCAGTAGCTGAACTCATAAGAACCTAATGGCCTGTTATCCTTATTTGGATGGGGATTGAAAAATTAATGCGTGATTTGAAATAATCTTCCCTGCATAGCTTCTCTTTCTTCCAATCTTTTTTCGACTAAGTGCTTTACTTCAAAATTTTTCAATCCGTATTTTGGATGGATTAACATTCTAGCCGGTGATTCACTAAAAAAGCGTTCAATAATAATCTCAGGTTTTAGTTTTTCCACAAAATCAACTACAAAATCAATATATTCGTCCAATTCCATAAAAGTAAACATTTCCGGTGTTTTTTTGAACTGAACCGCCATCATAGTATGTTTTACAATTTGTAAATGATGAATCTTAAGCGTATTTATAGGTAATTGTGAAACCATCTTTGCATGATTCATCATATCATCTTTTGTCTCTCCGGGCAGCCCTAGAATAAGATGCCCTCCTAAATGCAAACCTCTACCATCAGCTCTTTCAAAAGCATCAATTGCTTCCTCATGAGTTTGACATCTATTAATTGCCTCTAAAGTTTCGTTTTTTGTAGATTCTAAACCAAACTCTAGTTTTATAAAATTCCCAGCTGCAGCTAATCCCTCAAGATAATCCAATACCTCATCTTTTATACAATCAGGACGAGTAGCCACTACTAAACCGATTACATCTTCATGATCCAAAGCCTCTTCATACATTTTCTTTAAATCGGCAAGGGGTGCATAAGTATTGGTAAAAGCTTGAAAATAAGCTAAGTATTTTTGAGTTTTATATTTTTTAGAAAAGAATTCTATCCCCTCATTAATCTGTTGTTTTATGGGTTTAATGGGCTTACAATAATCAGGATTGAAAGTATTATTGTTGCAGTAGGTACAACCACCTACACCTTTTGTCCCATCTTTATTAGGACAAGTAAAGCCAGCATCAATGGATACCTTTTGTACTCTTGTATTAAATTTTCTTCTGATAAAAGAAGAGAAATCGTTATAGCGTTTTTCTGTTTGCATATTATTGCAAAAATAGGACTTTATCAACAACAAACACTCGCAATTTTCGTATTAAGAAAAGAATCATTAAGTTTGTCTCGGTATTAAATTAAATGGCAGAAAAAAAACAATCTTCTTTTGAAAAAGTTGGCTATATGAAACAGTTGCCAACTAATGCTGACATAAGCGATTATGAAAGTATTTTAGTGAAAAATAATGAAGGAAAATTCACTACACTCTATCGTAAAATAGTTGAAGAAAGAAAATATGATGATACAACTAACTTTAGTGAGAGTTGGGATGTATTTAACTCTTTACTCTAAGATTTGTTTTTTCGCTTTTGCAAGAGATCATTCATCACCTCTATCTTGTTACTTACTGTTGTTACGAATAGGAAAGGCATTAAAGCATGTAACAATGCTTGACAACTCATCAATAATAGTTTAAAAGAAAAAGTTAATGCCTTTTTCATATGTTGCAAATAAGTTTCACTTACCTGAGTAGGATGTTCTGTAAATATATTCATTTTTAGAGTATTTCGGATAAAGTGAAAGTTTCTTTTAAGCGAACACCTCTATCAGTTTGTTCTACTGTGCAACATTCACTGTAGTTATCGTGCTGTAAAT
>Ga0307998_1001371_pt1 | contig 13053 bp, 13 predicted proteins | sample Davwhametageno37_FD_203147 | JGI IMG/M metagenome (GOLD analysis project Ga0307998, IMG submission 203147) | Marine microbial communities from Davis Island wharf, Antarctic Ocean - #37 | ecosystem: Environmental > Aquatic > Marine > Unclassified | place: Antarctic Ocean: Davis Island wharf...
GATGTCGTTTGATTATGCATACACATCTAAAAGCAGTCAGTTTTTAATGGATTCTCTTTCTATAGAAGTAACAACCATTTGCAATTCAAATTGGACGTCTGTTTGGAGTAAAAGTGGAGCTAGTCTAGCTACGGTTAGTGATACTACCATATTGTTTGTTCCGAATTCCAATGAATGGAAAAGTGCAACCATTGATTTGTCAGATTACGACGATGCCGAATACATTCAGATTCGATTTGTTGGAACCAATGATTTTGGCAACAACTTATATGTAGATAACGTGGCAGTTACTTCGCTGCAACCTGCAACTATTGGTGATTCAAGAAATAACGCAAAAATTAGTGTGTTTCCAAACCCAAGCAATGGCTTAATTGAATTGCAAGGAAACCTGTCTCAATTTCATACGATTCAGGTAATTGATATTGCTGGAAAGTTGATTCTGGAAAGTAAGGTTCAGTCGAAGTTGGATATCACTGCGCTTGAAAATGGCATTTACTTTTTGGAGTTAATTGGAGGTGTTGAAGTATTCAAAACCAAAATCATAAAGGAGTAGTGGAGCCATTAAAAAATTTCGTCAATCAAACTGTAATTGAAGCGTATGCTTCTGAATTGGAAAAACAGCTCAAGGGGTTTGATTCAACGAAATTCAAAAACTTAATTCTAACTAAAGAATGGGAACAACGAGAATTGATGGATAGAATTCATCATGTTGCTGAATCTATTCACCTGGCGACCAAAGGCACATTCGATGAAATTGCAGAAGGACTAGAGAAAGCGTCATCCAATCTTCCTTCAGGATTTGAGCAAATCATATTCCCCGCATACGTTAAGCTTTTTGGTCTGGAGCATTATGATCGGTCTATGAGGGCTTTGGAGCACTTGACGCAATATTCTACTGGGGAATTTGCTATTCGGCCATTTTTAAAGGCCTATCCTGCCAAAACAATGCAACAAATGCTGAAATGGAGTAAACACGAAAATGAGCATATTAGACGATTCTCTAGTGAAGGATGTCGCCCAAGGTTGCCGTGGGGAGGAAATTTACCTGTTTTTATAAAAGATCCTGAAACAATATTCCCCATCCTTAAAAATCTAAGAAATGATGAAAGCCTGTACGTTAGAAAGAGTGTAGCTAATAATCTGAACGATATTTCAAAAGATCACCCAGAAACAGTTTTGCGCATTGCAGCTTGTTGGCAGAAAGAAAATCAAAAACACACCGATTGGATTATCAAACATGCATTACGATCGTTGTTGAAACAGCCACATCCAAAAGCGCTTGAGCTGTTTGGATATGGTAAACCCTCCAGCCTCTCGGTGAGTAAATTCAGCGTTTCAAAAAAGGACCCCAAAATGGGTGAGGCTTTTGAATTCAAGTTCAATTTGAAAAATGATTCTGATGTTATTCAGAAAATTAGAGCGGAATACGTCATCAACTTTAAAAAGAAGAGGGGCTCAGCAGAAAAGGTTTTTCAAATTTCAGAATTTGAATTGGAAGGTGCTTCCTCAAAAGAGTTTTCTAAAAAACATTCCTTTCAGGAGTTAAGCACTCGCAAACATTACCCAGGAAAACATGTCATTTCAATTCGCTTGAATGGGGTAGTTAAGGAAAAGATTGAGTTTGAATTGTTGGAGTAGAATATTCAGAAAAAGCTTTACTTAATTAGCTTAACTGTCTCTAATTGTTTTCCTGTTCCGTCCAATATTGAAACGATATAGGCTCCGCTTTCCAAGCTTTTTAATTCTAATGTTTTTTGGCTTTTTCCTATTGTAGATCGTTTTACTAATTGACCAGCTGTATTGAAAACCTCGATGGATTGAGCATTATCTAGACCTGTCCAAAAGACAATGCTATTATTTGTCCATAATTGCGTCTCATTTTCAGAAACCTTTTTGAGTGAAGTCGGATTGCTGTCTGGAGGTCCAACTTTAAGGCTTTGAGAATATGTCTTTTTACAGTCACCTTCGTTAGCTTCTAAAGCAATCTGAAATTCACCTTCTTGTTCAAATGTGAAGGAGGGGAAGGGGTCCGTCGATTTTTCTACTTCATTCACAAGCCATTTGAAGCTAGAAGCTCCACTAGTAATGTTGTTAGGGCTAACTTCTTCGCCAATAATAATAGACGTTGGAATCTCAAATTTGGTCTTAATTTCTTCAGGTTGAGTTATGAAAAAATAGTCTTCAAAGGTTCCGCAATTAGCCGCATTCCAATCAATAGTATAATAATCTGCTTTTAAATTCTCCACTAATGGATTTACATTTGATCCAGTTGAAATCAAATCCCCTTTTTGATTCTTAATTGTCCATGATCCAGTAAAGTTTGAAAATAGTAATTCTACTTGTCCATCGTTAGTTTCAAAACAACTTTCGTTTATCGTATTCTTTTCTGAAATTGCATTTAAAACTTCAATCTCGAAACGATTTCCCCAAATAGTGTCGTTTACGTCGACTAAAACAGTGAAGTGAGCACTGTCTTCGATAGTATAATAGGATGATGTTTTGTTGTCGTATAGTAACAAGCAGCCGTTTATTTCTGGAGTTTCTTCAATCCAGATTTCCATTGTTGTGGTTTGAGTAGAACTTATGTTTAATTGAACTGGTTTCAATGCATTCTTTTCTGAAATTGTGTTTACCTGTAGTCGATCTCCTTTAGAGATAAAATATAATGAAGGAAAATCATTTGGGTTGTTGATTTTATAAGCGTCGTACAATGGGTCAAAATCTTCAGTAGCATTCGTTAAAATCTAAAGCAACTACGGCTTTTTTGTTATTGCTTTTGTCGTAAGCTGATATCCTGAGTCGATTACTTTTATTCTGAGAACGAACAAAACTTACATCTAACGTAGACTTGTCAGATTCATCAAATTGTATTGAATTTGTTGCACTAGTCACATGTATGAAAAAACCTTGATAACTGCTGACAACGTGATTGTCAGGTAGTAAATTACTAGCCGTATAACCGCCATTGCTTTGTTCGAAAACATATGCAATGGCATCTGTACCAACCTTAGTCACCATGTCCCAATCAATTGATGAGGCATAAGGGTTGCCAATTAAGTGCCAACCAGCGGTCGCGGCACTGCCTCCGTAACTTAGGTTAGATATAGTTTTGGTTCCAACATTTGGAGTGCCTGTGCATGAAATACTATAACTCGTATAATTTGGACCGCCCGAATAGAAGGTTTGTGCGTTGTCAAAGCCTATTGGATTGGAGCTATTAGTTGCCGCAACCCAGCCCATACCAAAGTTGCTGTTTGAAGCAGCACTCGCTTCGCTGTAGCTATAAGTAGATACATATCCACCAGCTGAGGGAATATTAGAGCCGGTAAATCCATAGGTTAAAACACCACCTACATTATTTGAGGCACTGTATTGAAAGGTGGCTAAACTAGAATTACTAAACGGTGTGGAGAAATGTCTGTACCCAATGTTGCTTCCCGTTCCTGATATATGTCGTTCAATAGTCATCTCGCCTAATATAGTGCCATTTGATTCGGCAATACGCGCTGTTTTTGAGGCGTTCGAGAGCAAGGTTGCCCTATTGTTTGGCTGAAATGAGCCAGCAACTACTTGCAACTCATTGCTAATGCTAATACTACCAGATTGAACGCGCATAAGAGAACTGGGTTTATTTACGCTTAGATTGTACATAGAGTAGGACCCTGTGGAGTATGAGGTGGTAGCTCCGTTAAAAGAAATGGTTCCTTGTCTTGGAATTAATGAACCCTGAACGTTGAGGTGTTCTGAAACAGAAAAGGTAAAATTACTTGAGGAAAGGTCTAGCGTACCACCATTTTTTATAGTGGCATTCCTTGCACCCGAGTTATTGGTAAGAGTCACTGTGTGCCCAGTGTTTACTATAATATCATAGGTGTCTAAGGGAATGCAAGTGCAATCCCAAGTTGCTGTATTACTCCAGGAGCCAGAAGTTACAGATTGAATAGAAGAAATAGAACTGGCTACCTGTTGTATAGTATCAGCGCTGAACTTTTTGTTGTAAAATAAAACTTGGCCAATTAACCCATCCCACCCAGATCCACCGCCGAGTCCACCTCCGCTGTCTTTTGGACCTTTGCCTAAAATGATTTTTGAAATACCAGCTAAAGGTGCGGCAATGTTGGAGCTAGAGGAATCGTTAATAACACCATTAACATATACAAGTAGTTTTTCACCATCTTTCCATACAAGAGTTAAGGTTTGTACTGAAGTAGTTTGAGTATTGGCTTGAGTTTCAACTTGATTAGCTGAAGTATTACCATTCATTCCGGTTTTCAAGCAATTACTTCTGTTGGTATTTGCTCCAGTTTTATCGTAACGAAGACAAATTTTATCATCGCTTCCATTCGGGTTTTCTGAATCCATAAAACCTTTGTCGGTATTTGTGACATCAGATTTAATTGTAATGAAAATGGAGAACGCATCTAAACCATTAATGGAATCTTTAATCGCCGCGTTTTCAAAGAAATCGCCTGGAGTAAAATCTAAATACCGTTTTGAAGCATAAGTAGTAAGAACAGGCCTTCTAGCTGTAAAAGTATTTGTGAAATTGAATCCATTTCCTGATAAATCTTTCCACTCAGCAACATCTTGACCTATGGAAGCTTCAGTACCTGCTGAATTAAATACTCCAGAATCTGGACTTAACCAAAGAATGATATTGGCGGAATCACCAACTGCGCTAGGTGGATTGATTGCAAAAGCACTAAATACGGTGAACACTATAATTGCAAGTGAAACGCAATTTTTATACATTAATTTAATCATGAATTAGCTGAACTATTTTGCAACATTATAGGATAAAACCTATGAAGGCATATTAAGTTTAGCTTCTTACCAACTATTCGATAATGTGTTGGAAATACCGTTCAATCAACGGAGAAATTTACAGATAAAAGACTGTAGGCTGTTTTGATAAATTGAAAGCGTTGGTTTTAAAAAACTCCATTGGCTTACTTGTTATGCGTTGTTTGCTAGTTGCCAAGTTGCAGGCAATTGTCAGTTTTGTAGAACCGTTCAACGTATTAATCAAATCGTCCATTAAATCATTATTTCTAAATGGAGTTTCCATGAAAATCTGGGTTTGATTTCTTTTGGATGCAGATTCCATTTGTCTGATTTTTTGAATGCGTTCAGATTTGTCTTTTGGTAAATACCCGTGAAAAACAAATGACTGTCCACTTTTACCAGATGCCATCAGGCCCAATAAAATAGATGAAGGACCAACTAGAGGTACAACCTCAATGTTTTTTTCGTGAGCCATTTCAACTACAACTGCTCCGGGGTCAGCAACAGCTGGGCAACCTGCCTCTGAAATAAGTCCAATGTTTTTCCCTTTCAACGCACTATTCAAATAAGTAGGAGTCGCTGATAGGTCCGAATGCTTATTTAATGGATGAAGAATCAAATCATTCAAAGGATGTGGGTAGCCAATTCGTCTTAAGAAGTGTCTCGCTGTTTTTTCCTTTTCAACAATAAACTCAGTTAATAGGTGAGTCGCTTCAATAGTTTCTGATGGTAGAATCTCAGATTCGTTATGTCCACCAAGGCCACAAGGGATGAGGAATAGTTTTCCGTTACTCATTTTTTAAATTATCAGCGATTTTAGCACAAGCTTCATTTATCATTTGGTAGACATTCTCAAATCCTTGTTCACCGCCATAGTAGGGGTCTGGAACATCTAAGAATTTATCAGGATTTGAAACGTTTAATAGCAATTCAACTTTTGCTTTATCATCCTCGTCGCGTGCAAGTGACAAGACGTTTTTATAATTGCTATTGTCCATAACATAGATCAAATCGAAGTTGTCATAATCTGCAACCCCAAATTGTCTGCCCCTTAAAGATGTAATATCAATTCCATGTTTTTGGCCCGATTCAATACTTCTAGGGTCTGGAGACTGACCGATATGGAAATGAGCAGTTCCAGAACTGTCAACCATAGCATCTAATTCAGCAGCTTCAATATTTTTACGCATTATGCCTTCGGCCAAAGGAGAGCGGCAAATGTTCCCCAAACAAACCATGAGAATTCTTGTCATTTCTATTTCTTTTTGAAGGCGTTGATTGCGTTACGTGTGAAGTCACTCAAAACCAATTTTCCGCTCATAGCAGCTCTGTCCGCTAAAAGTGTATCCCAATGTTCCGTTCCTTCCCAAAAAACCTTTTTGAGCATTTGCATAGCCTCAGGATTGGACTTAGAAAGCTTTACAGCCAACTCTTCAATTCCTTTGTCAAGATCTTCTATAGAATCAAAAATTTCAGCGTATAAGCCTTGTTGTTTTGCCCAATCTGCAGCATAAAATTCGGTGGCATTAATTGCCATTATACTCATTGCGCTAGTTCCAACTTTACGTTCTACAGCTGGCCCAACCACAAAAGGTCCGATTCCAACTGCAAGTTCGCTCAATTTAACAGCAGCAAACTTTGTGGCGTAACAAAAATCTACCGCACTTGCCATTCCAACACCACCTCCAACAGCTTTTCCCTGAACTCGTCCAATAATGAATTTTGGACATTTCCGTGCTGCGTTAATTACGTTGGCAAAACCAGAGAAAAATACTTTTCCTGTTTCTAAATCGTCGATAGAAATAAGCTCGTCAAAAGAGGCTCCTGCGCAAAAGGCTCTTTCCCCTGATGACTTTAGAATAATTACCGAAATGTCATTTCTTGCTCCAGCTTCGGTAATGGTATCAGCAAGTTTGCCTAAAATTTTCCCAGGCAAGCTGTTGCTTAGAGGGTGAAAGAACTCGATGGTTCCAATTCCGTTTGTTACTGAAAGTTCTACTGAACCCTGATTTACTGCTTCGTTCATTTATGAATATTATACTTTTTAACGTTATTCTGAACTCGTTTCAGAATCTCACCATTATTTACAAGAGATGCTGAAATAAATTCAGCATGACACTAGTTTTATAAGGTTTTGACTAACCTTTATTTACTTTGATCAATTTTCTTAACCATGGTCAATATCGTAGCGATAGCAACTGTTTCTCCGGTTTCGTCATATACGTCCACTAAGAACTTTACAATGCCCTTTGCAATGTCTTCTTCGCTGCGTTTTTCTTGATCTATTTTTTCTTTTACTGTGAATTTTACGCCAATAGTTGCTCCAGCATATACTGGTTTTACAAAACGACATTCTTCTAAACCATAATTTAAAAGAACAGGTCCTTTAGCAGGATCCACAAACAATCCAGCCGCAGCCGATAGAATAAAATAGCCATGTGCAACGCGGTCTTCAAAGATAGTTTCGTCCAAAGAAGTTACATCAGTATGTGCATAGAAATGATCCCAACTCACATTGGCAAAATTCACAATGTCACTTTCCGTAATCGTTCTTTTGGCAGTAATCACAGTTTCGCCAACTAGTAATTCCTCAAAATGCTTTCTGAAAACGTGTTTTCCTGGATCCAAGAACTTAGCGCCAACTTGATATTGTTGCGTAATGTTCGTTAGGGTAGTAGGCGAGCCTTGAATTGCCGTTCGTTGCATGTAATGCAATACACCTCGTTTTCCGCCCATTTCTTCACCACCACCAGCTCTACCTGGTCCGCCATGCGTTAATAGAGGCATTGGAGAACCGTGACCCGTGCTTTCTGCAGCACAATCAGCATTCAATACCAAGATTCTTCCGTGCATGTTAGCGGCACCAATAACATATTCTCTAGCCAAATCATCATTGGCAGTTACGATAGAGGAAACCAACGAACCTTTTCCCATTTGAGCAAGACGAATTGCCTCGTCCATATTCTTGTACGGAAGTATCGTTGAAACAGGACCAAATGCTTCCATTTCATGTACGTCAGTTTTGTTAAATGGATCGTCGTTTCTAAAAAGAATTGGAGCCATAAATGCACCCTTTTCTTTATCGGCTCCCATAACGTCAAATTGGTTTAATTCGCCGTATACAATTTCCTGACTTTCAGATAATTGTAGTACGCGTTCTTTTACTTCCTTTACTTGTGTTTCTCCAGCCAAAGCGCCCATTCGAACACCTTCAACTTGTGGATCACCCAATGTAGTTTTCGCTAGTGCTTTGCCTAGTGCAATCTGCACATCTTCCACTAAGTTTTCTGGGACAATTATTCTTCGAATTGCAGTACATTTTTGTCCTGCTTTTACGGTCATTTCCTTTCGAACTTCTTTTACAAAGAGGTCAAATTCAACTGTTCCGGGTTTTGCGTCTTCTCCAAGTACAGAGCAGTTCAATGAATCCGCTTCCATATTGAATGGAATGGCCTGATCAATAATTCTTGGGTGCGACTTCAACATCTTGCCTGTAGTGGCAGATCCTGTGAATGTGATTACATCTTCAGATTCTGCATGATCGAGAATCCCATTGGCAGAACCACAAATCAATTGCAAAGATCCTTCAGGAAGTATACCTGATGCTACAATGTCTTTAACGACCAATTCGGTAAGGAAACAAGTTATTGTTGCTGGCTTAACAACAGCTGGCATTCCAGCCATTAGGTTTACTGCAATTTTTTCTAACATTCCCCAAACCGGGAAATTGAATGCATTGATATGAACTGCAATTCCTTGTTTTGGAACCATAATATGATGCCCGATGAAAGACCCACCTTTGCTAAGTGGAGTAGTTTCTCCATCGACGTAATAGGGTAAATCTGGGAATTGTTTTCTTAAGCTTGCGTTTGCAAATAAGTTTCCGATTCCGCCTTCAATATCAATCCAAGAATCGACTTTAGTTGCGCCAGTAGCCCAGCTTAAATCGTAGTAAGATCTCTTTTTTGACATTAAGTGAAGTGCTAATGCCTTTAGCATTAAACCTCTTTCTTGGAAGGTCATTTTGCGTAATGATGGACCACCTTTGGTTCGACCGTAGTCTAATATATCTCCAAAATTTAACCCCGCACTTGTTGCTAGCGCAATTTGTTCTCCGTTAATTGCATTAAAAAGTGGCTTTCCTGCGTCATTGCCTTCTTTCCAACTGCCTAAAACATAGTTTCCTAACTTCATAATATCGTATTGTGATGTTTTCGAAATTTCGAGTGCCTAAATTATAGCATTCAATTCAAAGATTTCCTGCTAATTGCTTGGGATTTGAGGTACTTAATTTCAGTACATTTAACCTCTCATTTTAATTGAATATGGCTTCAGCAGAAAGTAAACTTTGGCATTTAGAGCAGATTAACATTTTTAGAGACTTAACCCCTGAAGACCTGCAGCGTATTGACGATCATACGAGCATGCGGACAATGGATAAGGGGAAGTATATTTACTTTCCAGACGATCCTTCCAAGGTGGTTTTTCTATTGAAAAAAGGGAAGGTTAAGATTGGTTCTTTTAGTGATGACGGTAAAGAAATCATTAAAACCATATTAGAACCGGGTGAAATCTTTGGCGAGTTGGCGATTATTGGTCAAGAAAAACGAAAAGATTTTGCTCAAGCATTGACTAGCGATGTGCGATTTTGCGCAATTGGCGTAGAGGAAATGAAAGAGATTTTATTAACTAGTCCAAAATTAAATTTTGAGGTAACTAAAACCATTGGCGATCGATTACAGAAAATCGAAAGAAGACTAGAATCATTGGTTTTTAAAGATGCACGTCAGCGTATATTGGAGTTTATACTTACCAATGCACAAGAGAGAGGAACTGCAGTAGGTTATGGTTTGAAGTTTAAACACGACCTAACCCATCAAGATATTGCTAACCTTACAGCAACCTCAAGACAAACTGTAACGATTGTGTTGAATGAGTTGCGCGAAATGGAATTGATCAATTTTGATCGGAAAAGTGTGCTGGTTCACGATACCAAAGAATTGGAGGCCGAGGTAAATAAAATCAATCAATAGCAATGAAGTATCAACTGTTTGTTGGGGAAAACTGTCACGATTGCCATAAAGTTCAAAAAACAATAGTGGAATTGGGATTAAAGCTCGATATAAAAAACTTGGACAAAGGCGATAAAGCACCTATGGATTTGTTTATTCTTCCTGCCTTGCTAACTGCAGAAGGCAACTTAAAAGCTTATGGAATGGACATTATTGATTTCCTGAAGGAGGAAGAAAATATAGCTCCAACTTCATGGTTCAAAGCTTTTTTGCAACGATTCTAGCATTTAGGCTAAAGAGATCGCATTTTTAGCTCAATTCTTTCACTTTCAAATTTTACTTTTGACACATGCTCGAACAACTACGAACAGCATATGGTAAAAGGGTTTTAAAAAAGGCCATCTTACGTCCAAAAAAGAGTGCAACACTTTCTTTTGATACGATAAGAAAATGCGTCGTGGTTATTGATGAAGCTGCTTTGAATGTTGGGAAAGTGCACGATACCGTGCAGATTCTAGAAACAGCAAATTCAGCGATGAACATTCATTTTGTTTCTTACGCTAAAAAGCCAAACGATAAGACGACCCTACCAATTGACCAATTAAAAACGATTTATCGTGATGATTTGAATTGGTATTATCGACCCAAACAAATGTCAATTGGTGTTTGCGACTTGCTGATTGATTTGACTGCAACGCCAGTTCTTCCATTACAGTTTCTGACAGCTATGTCGAATGCTACATTGAAAGTAGGAGCTGATCATCCTTGGAATAAGGAAGTGTTGAGTTTGATGATTCAGACCAAAGAAACAGAAGGAATTGATTTTATCACCGAGCAATTGGTGAAGTATTTAAACATGATAAACAAAGGAAAAGATGCAGCATAAATTCGGCGGATTAGGAATAGCCATGGTAACACCGTTTTTAAAAAATGGTGAAATTGATTTTGACGGCTTAACAGCATTAACACATCATTTGGTTGACGGTGGGGTTGATTTTTTAGTGGTTCAGGGAACTACAGGAGAACCAGCCACCATGAACCTATCTGAACAGCAAACCGTTCTAGAGCACGTAAAGAAAATTAATGCCGGTCGTTTGCCCTTGGTATTTGGTCAAGGCGGCAACAATACTCAAGCAGTTATTGATGGATTCAAGGAATTTGATTTTACGGGTGTTGATGCCATTCTTTCTGCAAGTCCTTATTACAACAAACCAACACAAGAGGGAATTTACCAGCATTACAAAGCTTTGAGTGAAAATTGTCCAGTAGATATTATACTGTACAATGTTCCAGGAAGAACGGCTTCTAATATGTCTGCAGCAACGACACTGAGATTGGCGCATGATTTTGATAACGTAATTGCTGTAAAAGAGGCGAGTGGTGATTTGGGCCAAGTCGCTCAAATTATAAAAGGAAAACCAGCAGGATTTGCAGTGATTTCAGGAGACGATCCATTAGTTACCCCACACATTTCTATTGGTGGTGATGGTGTTATTTCAGTAATTGGAAACGCTATTCCAAAAGACTTTGGGAAATTGACGCACGATGCAATCAACGGAGATTACAAGAGCGCCGCTGCAATGCACTTGAGGTTATTGGATTTAATTGATTTACTGTTTGTAGAAGGAAACCCTGGCGGTATTAAAGCTGCGTTAGAAACAAAAGGCATTTGCGGTGATTTTGTGCGCTTGCCACTCGTTCCTGTGTCAGCAACTACTAAATCTGACATCAAGCGTGAAATCGAAGGATTAGCATAACTTAACTGAAGCAGCTTGATTGATAAGAAGGGCATAATTGATTATTACGACGTTGCCCAAGTTTCTTATGAAGACGTTTGGCATCTAGAAGATTGTCTGGCCCTGCATTATGGTTTTTGGGAATCGGATGTGAAATCGCTCAGACAGGCACTAATTAAAGAGAACGCAATTCTCGCTCATCTAGCTAACATCCAACCAAGCGATAAGGTCTTGGATGCGGGTTGCGGAGTAGGTGGTTCCTCAATTTATTTGGCAAAAACCATTGGTTGTACTATAACTGGAATTACGCTTAGCGATCAACAAGTTGCTAAAGCAAGGGAATTTGCCGTCAAAAATGGAGTAGAGGAGTTGTGCAATTTTCAAGCTGTCGATTTTCATGAAACTCCATTTGAAAACGAAAGCTTTGATGTGATATGGTTTACCGAGAGCTTTTGCCATTCTACTGAACCCAGTCGATTGCTCACAGAAATGTACCGATTACTAAAACCCAGCGGTAGAATCATCATTGCAGACGGTTTTATGGCCAATGAAAACAACTCACCGAAGAATTCTGAATTACTAGCTAATTGGTTGAACAACTGGGCGGTGAATAGCATTGGATTTACGCCAACTATCAAAAAGTGCATGAAAGAAATTGGTTTTCAAAACATTGAAATTAAAGACTATTCTTCTAAAATTGCTAAATCAGCCAAGCTCCTTTATCGATATGCGTTAGCTGCTATTTTCATTCGAAAGTTTTGGGCTTTGTTCAGACGGAAATACGGCAACGAAATCACCATAAAGAATACTTACGGAGCAAAGTACCAGTATCAGGCTTTTAAGAAAGGGCTGTGGAAGTATGAGGTCATTGTAGGAAGGAAAAAGTGATTTTTTTGGGTTAGATTCTTTTTAACACAGTACCTGTTAGCATCAGAAACTTAGTAGTTCTTTGTCAGTTTCCAATTGAATTTTTTCCTTTTCGGATAATCCAATATCGTTTTTGTGTAGATCCCAAATTTCAAAAAGTCGATTTGTCAATTCTTTACTTTTTTTACCCTTGCTTTCTTCGGCAATCATTTTTCTTAATGTACGTTCTCCACGATAATAAAAAGCCTTTGATTTAGGGACTTCAAGAATTACACATTTTTCCCAATATTCCATGGCTTTTGGATATTTCTTATGGTGCTGATAGTCCAAAAAAAGACTTAATGCGATTCTGAATTTCAAAGAGTCATTTGTCGCAGTTTCATAAGTGTATGATTGAGCATTAATACCATTGAATACTGATAAGAAAAATATTATTGAGAATAGGGTTTTCATTTAGGTTATTGTGCCTAACGTCCCACCAATAAGGAAAGGGCGGAGGCAAAGGGTTTTATTTTAGGTTTCAATATGTACTTCGTTCGAGGCATACAGTTTCAAATTTATACTATCGTAAGCATTTTCCTTTTAGTTGCTCCTATGTTTGAACTGGGTTAAATTTATAGCAATAATTAAAGTTTAATCAGGAAGAACCAGAA
>Ga0307998_1001373_pt1 | contig 13045 bp, 13 predicted proteins | sample Davwhametageno37_FD_203147 | JGI IMG/M metagenome (GOLD analysis project Ga0307998, IMG submission 203147) | Marine microbial communities from Davis Island wharf, Antarctic Ocean - #37 | ecosystem: Environmental > Aquatic > Marine > Unclassified | place: Antarctic Ocean: Davis Island wharf...
TGTACGCCACAACAGAGATTGCTGCAAGTATAGCAATGACTACAATAACAATTAAAAGCTCAACAATAGTAAAACCGCTTCTGCTTTGTTTCATGTTGTTATTCTACTCCAAGGGGGGGGGTGAAACACAAGAAGTCCCCCGTATCACGTACAGACAGAGCTGCTTGACAAAGTTCTCACAAAGTGCTAATGTTAAACATAGAAAAGAGAAACACAAACATGGCTGAAGAAAAACATTTAAAACCATTCGATGAAAACGCGACGGACGATATGTCAGTCATGCGCGTACTGATGCACACCGTAAAAGGCCTTAGCCCTATCTCGGCGGCTTCCGTACTCGACTTTGCAGAATCCGAATAATATATACTCATCCGTGACATCTCCTATACCTCTGTTATAATGAGGCCTAATGAATGAGCAAATAGCAGTAGTCGTAAAAAATGTGTTCGATATCGATGTCGAAGTTACGCTCACGCGCCCCGAGCCACAGTTTGGTGACTACGCGACGAACGTCGCGCTGCAGATTTCTAAGCAACTCAGCCAGAATCCGCGAGATATTGCCGCACAGATCGCAGAGCAGCTACAAAGCACAGAAGATTTCACTGAAGTCAGCGTTGCTGGCCCAGGTTTTATCAATATTCGTCTTAGTAACGAGGCGCTACTCGCACAGCTACACAAAAAACAAACGCTCCACTACGATGGTAAAGTGGTCGTTGCAGAGTACTCAGACCCCAATCCGTTTAAAGTACTGCACGCGGGGCATCTCTATACAACGATCGTCGGTGACTCGATTTCGCGATTGATTGCAGCAGCTGGAGGTGACGTACATCGAGTAAACTTTGGAGGAGATGTTGGACTCCATGTTGCAAAAAATATGTGGGCTATTTTGCGATACCTCGATGGAGAAAACCCAGGCGCACTGTCCACCGTGGAGGGCGGCGTACACGAACAATCATCGTGGTTGAGCGCGCGCTACGTAGAAGGTAACACTGCGTATGAAGAAGACGCGATAGCAAAAGCTGAAATAATTTCGATCAACCAGAAGATATATGCATTGCACGCTAATGACGACCGCGATTCGCCATTTGCTCAGATATATTGGACGTGCCGACAATGGAGCTACGATTATTTCGATATTTTTTATCAAGAACTAGCTGTCGTGCCATTTGAAAAGTATTACCCAGAAAGCCAAACAGCACCAATTGGCGTAGAGACAGTCAAGCGTGAACTGGAAAACGGCGTGTATGAAGTATCGAACGACGCAGTTGTATTTAAGGGTGAACCGTACGGATTACACACTCGTGTATTTATCAATTCCGGGGGATTGCCGACCTACGAGACAAAAGATGTCGGTGTCATTATGAAGAAATGGCAGGACTATACGTTCGATTTGTCGCTTATAATCACGGGCAGCGATATTGTCGAATACATGAAGGTTGTACAGAAGAGTATTGAACAATTTGAACCCGAGCTCGTGAAGCGAAGTCGGCATCTGACTCACGGCAATCTCAAACTTGTCGGTGGTGAAAAAATGAGCAGTCGAAAGGGAAATGTGCTACTTGCGCTGGACGTACTTGAGGCGGCCAAAGAAGCCCAAGAGACTATGAGCGGTACCCCGGACCAAGAAGTAATGCTAGGTGCGGTCAAATACGCATTCATAAAAACGAAAATTGGCGGCGATATCATCTACAACCCCGAAGAATCGGTGAGTCTGCACGGAAATTCTGGCCCATATTTGCAGTATTCACATGCTAGGGCGCATCGAATTTTAGAGAAATCACAATCTGAAATAGCTATACCAACCATGCTGTTCGACGAAGATCGTGCCTTGATAAGTAAGTTGGGTGAGTACCAAGAAATTATTGACGTTGCCGTACGACTCCTAGAGCCGCACCACATCTGTACGTATTTGTTTGAGCTGGCACAAGAATTCAACCGTTACTACGAAAAAAACTTTGTGATTGGTAATGACAAAGAAGCCCACAGGGTTGACCTCGTCGCATTGTATGCAGACACCTTGAAAGCTGGACTAACTATCCTGGGTATTAACGCTCCCGAGAAGATGTAATTGCTTGACGGAACATTCAACGGGTAGTAGTATTTTAGATAGGAACAACATGAAGAGATTAACGCAACAATTTGGACTCATTCTGATCGTCCGTTTTGATGCGCCCTCGGCGATGTAGTTTCTAGCAGTCAATCGAAATTACTTTACGCCGAGGGAAACCTCGGCGATTTTGTTATATCGATATGGCGTACACCAACGGAACGCACAACCCGCGTGTTCTGTCGCACATTTAGAAAGAGGTTGAGATGGACAGTCGGTACAGCGATGCTGTGATTGAGTGCAGTATTATAGAAGCACTTCACGGTCGGATCGTAAAAATGGACTGCGGACCGTACTTCGGAAAGTCGTTTGCAAAACTGCTTGCGCTTCCAGGTATCCATGCCAGTGAAGCATGTCGCGTGTTGAACGTGATGAAGCGACGTGGCATTGTTGCCTGTGAAGTGAAGCCTCGGGAAGTCGAAGGCTGCGCGCGCCGAACTACGCAAATTAAGTGCATCTCACTTCGCTACTGCCACGGCGCCACACCCACGGCCCAGTCGGCATAGCAACTCCGAGGGCGACCTAGAAAGCAGCGATCCTGCCTACGGTCGCCCTCGGGCAGCACAACTTTAAAATTTTTGATATTATTACACAAACGAGGATACGAGGAGATATAAGGTGACAAAGAAAACAACAGCACAGGCAAATGCAGAAGCTCAAAAAGCAGCGGCTACAGCAAAACGAGAAGCAGCAAAAGCAAAACGCGAAGCGGTGCGCGCAAAAGCGACCGCGATTGGCGGCGGTCACGCAGCGGGATTTATCAATTTTATCCGTGAACAAGGAGTTATTGGGCTTGCTGTTGGGCTGGCAGTTGGTGTTGCGGCAGGCGCGTCGGTAAAAGAAATCGTGAAAGGTTTTATCGACCCAATTGTGGGTTTTATGCTGGGTGGTGCTGACCTCTCGAAAATCGTGTGGGACACTGGTCTGAAGAACGGTAACGCGACGCTCATATTTGGCTGGGGTGCAATTGCAAGCTCTCTTATTACTCTTATAGCTACAGCACTTATTGTGTACCTTGTCGTTCATGCTGCAAAGCTCGATCGACTCGATAAAAAGAAAGAGTAGTGCCACTATTCGTTACAGCCCCCTTTTGTATATAAGGGGGCTTTTTGATATACTATAGAAAGTATAGCAAAAGGAGAATCAATGAAAGTACTTATTGTAAACGGAAGCGTTCGAGAGCAGCAGGGTAGTGTAAATGTAGCTACATGGGTTGAAAAAACAGCGAGGCAATCTATGGCGGACACGGAAGTAGAAACACTCCAATTGAAGGAACTTGATTTGCCAATGTTTAATGAGGCTGTGGTGCCGATGATGAACAAAGACCGCAAGTCTGAAGGCACGGTCAAACAATGGCTCGATGCAGTGCAATCTGCTGATGCATTTGTATTTGTGACGCCAGAGTATAATCACGGCATGCCTAGTGGTTTGAAAAACGCGATCGACTACATCAATTACCAAATCATGCACAAACCATTCCTTGTCGTATCTCACGGCGCGAACGGTGGAGCAAGAGCCGGCGAACAGCTCAAACAAGTACTCAACGCAAACATTGGCGGTATCCCACTTCCCGGGAGTATTGCGATCAATGGCATGGTGAAATACCACGACCTTATTTCCGAAGAAGGCGAAATTATTGACGAAGCGACCAAGGGAAACCAAAAATCTCTCGAAGGCAAACTACAAGAACTTGCATGGTTTGCCGGCGCTCTCAAAAACACAGAAATGTAAAGCAGGGTATACTAGATATACACTACTATAATTTCTGAAGGAGATTTATATGAACATGCTTGAAAGTGCACAGGAAATGATACGACAGTCGAGCGCGGCATTGGGTTGGAGCGATAAAAAACGGGACGACTTTTTGAAACCGAAACATTCGCACAGTTTTACCATCGAAGTAGACGGCGACACGATGGAAGGCTTTCGGGTGCAGCACAACGACAACCTCGGCCCGTTTAAAGGCGGGATTCGGTTTCACCCAAATGTCGATAAAGACGAAGTGACGGCACTCGCGACACTCATGACTGTTAAAGGCGCCGCAGTAGATATCCCTATGGGTGGCGGTAAAGGCGGCGTGGTATTTAACCCCCGTGACAAAGACGAAGCATACCTAGAAAAGGTGTCACGTGAATTTGTGCGACATCTCAAAGACGACATAGGTCCAGATACCGATGTACCTGCTCCAGATATGAATACAAACGGCCAGATTATCGACTGGATGGTAGACGAGTACGAGCAGTTAACCGGCGATACGTCGAAGGCCAGCTTTACAGGTAAAAGTCTCGAACACGGCGGTTCTGAAGGCCGCGTACAAGCAACTGGGCGCGGCGGCATGATTGCACTTCGTGAATACTTCGAAGCGCATCAGATCGACCCATCTACGCAAACAGTTGCCGTGCAGGGCATCGGCAATGTTGGTTTTTATTTTGCAAAACTTGCTCAAGTAGAGCTAGGTGTGAAAGTGGTTGCTATCAGTAACTCAAAAAAGATGGTTTCAAATGATGACGGGCTTGATTTCAGCGACAAAGAACCGTCACGAGAAGTCATCGATGAAATCGTAACCGACGCTGCAACCGAGAGCGAAAGTGATGATATCTACGCGGTAGATTGCGACGTGTTAGTTCTTGCTGCACTCGAAGATGTCGTATCGACAGACAACCAAGCAGATATCAAAGCGTCTATCGTACTTGAGCTAGCAAACGGCCCGGTATCGTTTGACGCCCACGAAGCATTGGTAGGCCGCGGCATACCAGTGATACCAGACGTCGTTGCAAACGCTGGTGGCGTGATTGTGAGCTACCTCGAATGGAAGCAAAACAAATCCGGTGAGCACTGGGAAGAAAAACGAGTGCACGATACACTCGATGAAATTTTGAGCAAAGCTATGAAAGCAACGGCTGAGCGCTCGAAGACCGACGATGTTTCCCTAAAGACCGCAGCATTTTTGATCGCATTAGAGAGAGTGGATGCCAAAAATGGATAAAACAGACGGCGACTGGAAAAAAGACTTAACCGACGAACAATACAGAGTCCTCCGCGGAAAAGGCACAGAAGCGCCTTTTAGCGGTGAGTACGATAGTGTCTTCGACGAAGGAACGTATAGTTGTGCGGCCTGTGGTACTGAGCTTTTTGATAGCGAAAAAAAGTACGATGCGCACTGTGGCTGGCCAAGCTTTTATGATGCCAAAAAAGACGTAGTAACCTTTACTGTCGACGATTCTATGGGAATGGCGCGAACGGAAGTAACCTGCACGAAATGTGATGGCCACCTTGGCCACGTATTTGAAGGCGAAGGCCATAGCACGCCAACTGATCAGCGGTATTGTATAAATTCGGTGAGTTTGAAGTTCGATAAAAAGTAAAAAACATTGTAGAAAATACTAACGATCAACTATCGCTTCTAATAAGTGATATTATAATTCTATAGATTAATGGTGGTGTTAAAGAGGTATTGTGGGACGAAAACTCCCTGCGCAACAACTTGGCGTCTTTCCGGGTCACCCAGAGGGTGAGCGTAGACACGAGGAGAAAGAGCGCGTAATTCGGCGCATGCTAGCTCAGCGGGCTGGACTCCCGAAACCTGAGAGCAATCCATATGGCAACTTGGGAAATCGTGAACTGAACGTGTTCGACAAAAAACGAGAAATAATGGACGCGCTACGCGATCATCAGATTATTGCGCTTGAGGGAGCTACCGGATCAGGCAAGAGCACTCAATTGCCGCAATATGCGCTCGAAATGGGTTACAAAAAAGTCATTCACCTGGTACCTCGTATTTTAATTGCGAACAATCTTGGCGATCAGCTTCAACGCGAGCTGGTTAATCAGCTAGGCGAAGAAGCTGCTTCTATGGTTGGCGTGCATCATTCAGAGCGTAGCGACAATTTGAACGCACAAGTCATGGTGATGACTCCTGGAACGTTCATGCGAACCATGGACCAATTAGATGCTTACGGCGAGGAGCCAGTTCTTACCATTGTAGATGAAGTTCATGAGAAGGACTTTGAGACAGATATGTCCGCTGCTGTATCGACTAAAAAGTTAGCTAAACACGCTAACTGGGGCGTAGCGGTAGTGAGCGCAACAATGGATGCAAAATCAGTTGATGATGCATATGGCCCACTTGTTGCTGATAAAAAAATTCCTCACATTACCGTTGAAGGGCGACCCCACGAGCTAGAATCACTTGCCGAACCAGACCTAGACCCAGTAGAGACATACCGGAAACATGGAGCCAGCCATGAGCGAACAATTATTTTTACAGCTGGTAAAGCTGAGATTCGGGACACGATTGAGGCGCTAGAAAAAGCCTGTCTTGGTGAAAATGTACGAATTTTACCGTTGCACGCAAAGTTACCAAAATCAGAAACTCGTAAAGCCACTCATGCTCAGCTAAGCGAAGGTGAAAAACTCGTTATTGTCGCGACATCTGCGGCGCAGTCGGGGATAACGATTCCTGGTCTGACGCTTTCGATTATGGACGGAACGGTACGTAGACCTCGACTAGATTTGGATGGAACTGAAGGCCTTTTCAAAGAATATTGCACGCAAGATGAATTGATTCAGGAGGGTGGTAGAGCGGGGCGTGATGTTGGCGGCGGGCAAGCTATTTTATGTAAATCGAACGATCCAGAGTTTGGGTATATGCCGATGGAAGAACGCGAATTGCAAGCGCCAGCGCAAATATATAGTACCAATATATCACGCAGTACGTTACTTGCCACGTCATTCGGTGAAAGTTTCTTCGATATAAATGATTATTTAATCCATAAAGTTGATCGACGAAAAATACTCGATGCGTACGAAGTACTATGGAGGCTTCAAGCAATCGATGGACACAATGAAATAACCGATCTTGGTACTCAGATGAACCAAATGCCCCTGCGCCCAGAGTTTGCTAAAAGTATTGCAGAAGCTGTAAACGGCGCGGTGAGTATCGATCACCTCCGTCAATTGATAGCGATAGCGGCTTCGATAGAATCAGGGGGTCTGCCATTCCACGATAAGGATGCACCAGATGACTGGATGAAAGACATACAACCTAATGCAAGCGATGATTATATCGCTGAATTCAATATGTTTCTTGCTACCCGTCAGTATTACCATGTGGAAACGGTGACTTCGGATAGAAACGGGGCTGTCGCGTCGCGGTATGCCTATGTTGATGAAGCATTGCTCGTTGCAAAAGGCTATGATCCGAAAAATGTGCTGCGAGCACATCGAACGTTCGATAAAATCAGCAAAACTCTAGGCATTGATACTCAGGGCGGTGAACCGAAACAAGTTGATAAAGATGAGGACATTGAAGAATTACATAGCTTGTTAACGGCAGGTTTATTTGATTTTGCTCACCAAAAATCTCGAGACGATAAGCTGCGCAATACAAAGGAGAAGCAATCGTGGTACAAAGAAGTTTCTCGCGGTAACGAAAAAGAACGACGCATATCTAATAGGAGCGTTCTATCACAAGAGGGACCCAAATTTACTATAGGCTTGCCCAGAAGGTACGAACAATATAAAGATGGTGAACAAAAGATTCACGAAATTATAGAGACGGTTATGCCGACAACAGTTCAAAAGTTAGCTAAGCACGTTATGCACCTCACAGAGTCTCATCCTGATAAAGATATTCGACTAGTAGAGGGAAGGCTGCAGCGGAACAACAAAGTTTTTTTTGGAAATATCCAAATTGGCACTGAGAAGACCGGTTTCGAACTAGTTCATACTGAAAAAACTCGACAGGTCCTGGCAGATGGCATGTTTGAAAAGCCAACTCAAACGCTAAGTGAGTTTATATCAATAAAGAGGCGGCTTGAATACCTAAGTCGACGTATTTCCTCAGCGGCACAGCATAAAATATTCCCAAATGGGCTACTGACTCATGAGTGGTTAACTGACAAAGTGCACGAAGCTATAACGAGCAATGTAGACAGCGTGTATGGAGTAGACAACAATTTGAGAGCAATGGCCGTGCGTGAGGGTATTAGTATCCGGACGTGGATTACTAAAGAACTCGAAGAACTAGTTCTCGAAAATTCTCCGGACTATATCTACCTACCAAACGATGCTAGCTACGAAATTTATTGGTCTCAAGGTAAGCCAATCATTCATAATTTCAATCTCTTGGATGTTAGTTTGTTACCACGCGATGGGTTAAAGCTCTCAGACGGAAGAGAAGTCTACTTTTCGCATCGAAAAAGTGGAGGTGACACAAAAAGGGTAACTGCCGCCCAATTAATCGATACGGTAACCTCATAAAGAGTTGCAGCGGAGCTTCTAGGCTTTAAAATTAGTATTGAAATGTTCGCTGGGGTGGCGTACAAAGTACGCTATACTACAATATATGACAAAAGCAAAACTACTCTGGATGGATCTGGAGATGACAGGACTCGATGCGGTCGAAGATCGGATTCTTGAAGTTGCGGTGATTGCAACGGATTGGAATTTTAAACATATCGCAACGTATACAGCGGTTATAAAAGTTGGTCCGAGCCTTATGAAAGAACGAATGGTCGGCGAGTTCTGGGAGAAATTCCCGGAAGTACGCGATCAACTACAGACGCAAAATGAAGAGGGCAAAAATGGCCGTATTGTCGAAAACGAATTACTTGCGTTTATCACTGAGCATTTCGACGACGAAAAACCAGTGCTACTAGCAGGAAATTCTATCCATCAGGACCGTAAATTTATAGCGAGTGAATGGCCACGGCTCGATGCACGATTGCACTACCGTATGCTCGATGTCAGCGCATGGAAAGTAGTGTTCGATGGCAAATACAAGAAACGATTTGCAAAACCTGAGGCACACCGAGCACTCGATGACATCAAAGGATCCATTGAAGAATTAGAATATTACATGAAGAAAGTGCGCGCGTAAGTGGTAAACAAATTTTTCAAAGTAAAACAGCTTGAGCAGTTTGCAATATATGTTGTACAGCTACTATTTTTGATAGCTGCTGTGATAACCGGTCTCCAGGGAAATTTCGAAACGATGTTTATAAGCATTCTTGGGCTGATCCTAACGTTCTTACCGCTGCTTATCGAGCGAAGTTTGAAGATTGATTTGCCGGTTGCATACGAATTAGTGATCGCTGTGTTCGTGTTTGCCACTGTATTTATGGGTGAGATTGGTCAGGCGTACGATAAGCTTTGGTGGTGGGACACGGTACTCCATGCGAGTTCTGGTGTGCTGCTTGGGTATGTTGGTTTTTTGACATTGTACTTGTTATATAAGCAGAAAAAGTTGATCACTTCCGCCTTCTTGATAGCGTTCTTTACACTAGTTACCGGCATTGCAAGTGCTGGAATTTGGGAAATTCTCGAATTTAGTGCCGATATGTTGCTTGGAACCTCAATGCAACGCGGCGCAGTCGATACCATGACCGATATAATTGTGGCGTCTGTCGGATCGTTGCTTGCGGCGATTGTGGCGTACGTACATATACGGTGGCCAGAGCGAAGCTTAATCCGTACATTGACCAAAGACTTTTTTGATTCAAACCCAGTGTATCGCCGGCGTTCACCACGTAAAAAAGGAACCCAATCATGACGCACAAGGAAATAGAGAAATACTTACTGTCATTCGAAAACACATGGCTCGATTTTCCCTTTGGAGAAGGCACGAGTGTTTACAAAGTAGGCGATCCTGAGACAAAAGAAGGTAAGTTGTTCGCGATTATCGCCGACGGTACAACGCCACTTCGCGTGAGCCTAAAGTGCGACCCGTTACTTGCCGAAACATTACGTGCAAAGTACGAGACGATCGTGCCAGGTTATCACCTCAACAAAAAGCACTGGAATACGATCATTTGCACCGGTCAGGTCCCAGAAGATGAGCTTCATGATTTCGCGCGACTGAGCTACAATCTTGTAGCTGGAAAGATCTAACTAGCCGTTAAAAGTCGAGAATTGCTCGTTCAAGTTTTTAAGATCGGTATCGAGCGTTTCTAAATATAATTTTAATCCTGCCGATCTTGTTTCGTTGGTGACGATTTTGATCTCTGAACGTAGCTTACTTATCTGATACGACACCTCACGGGCATAGGTGGTGTCAAAGCGAACGTTCAGGCGAGCATCTTCGAGCTTAGCGCTGAGTGTCGAAAATTCGACCAGTAACGGCGAATCTTTTACCGGTTTTGCTACTTTTGTGTCAGTCGAGGCTGAAAGCTTTTGAAGCTCGGGCACTGCACTATTTAGAATTGTGGACAGGCTACCGTTTATAGCAAGAAGCTTTGAACTCTTGATCGCTTTAGAGCTGCTTTTAGTGAGTGCTTGCAAAGATTGGATGCGGAACGAGAGATTGTTGTAGCGCTCTACGCCAGTTTCTCTCCCGCCAAATAGAAGCGTCGATGCCAGGACTAACACGATTAGTAGGACCCCTCCGATACCAAGCCATAGAAATAGCGGATTAATCATCTTTGTTTTTGTCGGCGCAGAGATAGAATTTAGGTAATCCATTGGATTTTCGGGCTGTTGCACTGGTTGTGGCTGTTGACCAGGCTGTTGAGGCTCGGTGTAATTTGGTTGTGGCAACTGAGATGGATCTTGGTTCATACTCATATAATTTAAGCATAAATGATAACAGAGGTAAAGATTAAGTGAGGACACGGTCCTTCCTCCTCCTAAAGCTCGACCATAGCTCTCGGGCTGTCTCTAGGGGTTGTAACAGCGTATACTGATAATATGCAAGACGCCAAAGAAGAAGTTCGCTCACGGCTAAACATAGAAGACGTGATAGGTGACTATGTGCAGCTGAAACGTGCTGGACGTAATTTTAAAGGGCTCAGCCCGTTTAGTGCTGAAAAAACACCGAGCTTTGTGGTGAGCCCCGAAAAGCACATTTGGCATGACTTTAGCTCGGGCAAGGGCGGCGATGTGTTCAGTTTTGTGATGGAAGTAGAGGGCCTAGATTTTCGGCAAGCACTCGAGCAACTAGCCCAAAAAGCTGGTGTAGAGCTGGCGCAGTACGATACCCAAAAATCAGGTGAACTAGCGGCAAAAAAGAAGCGGCTGCTCGAAGCAAACGAACTAGCAGCTCGCTATTTTCAGCAGTGTTTACTCAAAAATTCACATGCGATCGAATACATCTTCAAAAAACGAAAACTGAGTAAAGAAATTGTCCAAGAATTCCGGATTGGGTACGCACCAGACGACAGCGATGGCTTAGTGCGAATCCTACAAAAAAAAGGGTTTACCGGTAAAGAATTGAGCGAAGCAGGGCTTACGAACAGATACGGCGGCGATATATTTCGTAGTCGTATGACCGTGCCACTGATGGACGGAGCAGGGCAAGTGATAGGGTTTACCGGACGAATTTTGCGCGACGAACCAAATGCACCTAAATATTTGAATACACCTCAGACGCTTTTGTACGACAAATCTCGGCATGTGTTTGGGCTCAGTCAGGCAAAAGAATCGATTCGAAAACAAGACGAAGCAGTGATTGTAGAAGGTAACCTCGACGTTGTAAGCTCGCATCAGGTTAGCGTAACAAACGTTGTAGCAACCGCGGGGACGGCGATCACCGACGGCCACTTGCGTGCTCTAAATAGGCTTACGGGCAATGTAAAGCTTGCCTTCGATGCCGATAAAGCAGGACTGGCTGCAACGGAGCGAGCAATCCCCATCGCACAAGCGGCCGGTGTGGAACTTTCTATCGTCTCGTTACCTGGTAGCGCAAAAGATCCGGATGAATTGATCCAGCAGAGCGTTGAATTGTGGCAAAAAGCGATCAAAGACTCACGGCCAGTCGTGGACTGGGTGCTCGAACAGTTTTCTAAGCGAGAAGACATGGCGAGTGCAGCAGGCAAGCGACGGTTTACAACTGACAGTATTACAATCATCAAAAAACTCGAAGACGCCGTAGAAACCGAGCATTATTTACGAAAAGTGGCCGACATGACTGATTCGTCGATCGATTCGATCATGACAAAAGTAACCAATCAGAATAGTGAAGGGTTGAAACCATTGAAAGCAATCGCTGCGCCATCTGAACCTCAAGCTGACAGCGATGAAAACGCCCAGGAAGACATGCTGCTTGGCATCATGATGGTGCATCCCGTGACGCGGGGACTACTGGCTTCATTTAGTTCAGACCTGATAATCAATCCGACTCGGAAAAAACTGCTCGAATACGTCAAAAAGAACCGCGAAGCGTTCTCTGAAACACCAGAGGTATTGAAAGATATAGAGACTTATGTCAAAATAGTAGAACTAAAGGCCGAGACACGATACGGATTGTGGCAAGACAGCGATATACAGCTCGAAGCCGCCCGACTGCTCCGCCAGATTGAAGTCGAACAGAAAAAAAGAACAACCGAAACATTAATGAACGAACTACGAGAAGCAGAACTTGACGGCGACGACAAACGCTCGGAAGTACTTCGTACGCAACTAATGAAACTCATAAAGGAGACGGCACGTGGCTAAAGCGAAAGACGACACAGTAGCAAAAGATGACCAGGATGAAGAACTTACAGAGGTAAACGTACTCGATATCGTCGATGAACCAGATGCAAGTGCATTGGCCGACGAAGAAGAGGAAGAAGCGGACGAAGCGACGCTCAACAAAAACCAGTACTTCGATGACGTGTCAGATGACTCTGTGCGACTCTACCTCCGTGAGATTGGTAAAATCCCACTTTTGAACTCTGAAGAAGAGTTAAAACTTGCCTACGAAGTAGTTGCTGGTTCAAAAAAGGCCAAAGACAAAATGGCAGAAGCCAACATGCGACTGGTCGTTTCTATAGCAAAACGATACAGTGGTCGTGGCCTCGACTTCCTCGATCTCATACAAGAAGGCAACACCGGCCTTCTCCGTGCTGTAGAAAAGTTCGACCCGGACAAAGGATTCAAATTTTCAACCTACGCAACATGGTGGATCCGCCAAGCTATTACTCGTGCGATTGCTGACCAAGCACGTACGATCCGTATCCC
>Ga0307998_1001375_pt1 | contig 13036 bp, 12 predicted proteins | sample Davwhametageno37_FD_203147 | JGI IMG/M metagenome (GOLD analysis project Ga0307998, IMG submission 203147) | Marine microbial communities from Davis Island wharf, Antarctic Ocean - #37 | ecosystem: Environmental > Aquatic > Marine > Unclassified | place: Antarctic Ocean: Davis Island wharf...
CCAGAGATTGAGCGACCCATGCCGACGAACGAGCGTCCAGATACTGATACAGAACCCAATCCATCCCAACCGCTCATCACTGAAGATATGGTGGACGGAGTTCCGGCCGAGAAACAAATGGCGGATGGCGCAAATGGGCTTTCCATTGAAGATGAAGATGCGGTCCAGCGCGACAACCAAACGTTGGTGGATGGGGATTACGGGGCGCGAATCCAGCGGGCGATGGAAGATTTAGAAACTCGATCCAATGAATTCCTTACCCGAGAGGGACTCGCCATCTACAGTCCCAAATTCCTTCATATTCTGGAGAACATTGAAGACCCCGCTCATAAAGGGCTTCATATGCTCTACAGTCAGTTCCGTACCATAGAGGGGATTGGCGTGATGCGCTTGGTACTGAAACAGAATGGGTTCGCGGAATTCAAATTGGTTCACGGCGCAGCGAATCAGTGGACCATCGAAACCAACCCGGGCGATGAGGGGAAGCCCATGTTCACCCTTTACACGGGAACCGAAACGACCGAGGAGAAGGAGTTGTTGCGGAATATATACAATGGGAACTGGGAGGCTTTGCCAGATACGTTGAGGGAGGAGGTTGAGTTGCGCGGAAAGAGCAACATGTATGGAGAGATCATCAAACTCTTCATCATCAGCGCATCGGGTGCCGAGGGAATCAGTCTCAAGAATACGCGGTACGTCCATATCATGGAACCCTACTGGCACCCCGTGCGAGCCCAGCAAGTTATTGGTAGGGCGCGTCGTATTTGTAGTCATTCGGGATTACCCGAAGTGGAACAAACAGTGGAAGTGTTTTGTTATATTTCTACCCTCAGCGAAGCCCAATTGGCGACCGACAAGGCGAATATATTACGGAAAAAGGATTTGAGTAAAATTGACGGTACCACGCCCGTGACCACGGACGAATTGTTGTTTGAGATATCGTCCATCAAAGAGCGGGTATCCAACGAATTGTTGAAAAGTGTGAAGGAATCGGCGTTTGATTGTGCGATCCATACCGCGACGAATAAGAAGGAGGGGTTGAAATGTCTCAGTTTCGGGCGATCCACTACCAACACATTCTCGTCCAAGCCCGAATTCTCAACGGAAGATGGAGATGAAGTCACCAAGAAAAATAAGAAACGGGTTTCTGTGGATGCGACGGAAATTCAAATTGCAGGCGTGTCATATGCGAAGGATAAACAATCGGAGGATTTATACGATTACGAGCAGTATGTGGTGGGCCAACTGATGTTTGTGGGGAAATTGGTTCGTTTTGGGAACGGGTTTCGGATTGAACGGTAGTGTGGTGTGTGTGGCTCCAGTTTTTTTTGACGGGTAATTTGTTATATACCCAAAATGTATAACAGATGTCCATCGACTTTAGTGGATTTCAATGCGATTCTAACCCAACGCAGTCACAGGTATCACTCGTTTTCAAACATGAGACAATTTTAATTGTTGATGCATTGCAAACATTTGTCTTGAATAATGTGAATAATAATGATAACAAATGTACTGTTGTACTCATCGCAGAGAAGTATACAACGTTGACATATAAAGAAACAGATGTATCCAAACAACAGGACGGTGTTGTATATACTGTATATAAATCAAGTAATGTGACATTGACTGGGTTTCCTTCTTGTTGTAAAGTAATTGACCTAACAGACGAACTCTTTATTGAACATGTTAAGCCTCGTTTTAAGAATGATGAGGGGGGGTATTCTCCCAACTGGATAAATACTATTCGTTATACAATTCACAGTGGTTGGAATCTCATCATTTACACAAGTGATACATCCTCACATTATGATAGAATATTTGCTTTCGACAATAAGACAAAACAGTATATGGTTGCATCACCTGCTGATATGGGCAAACCGGTTTTTGCGGTTGCAAAGAATTAGTCAGTGATAAAATCCGTTATTATTTTTTCAGTTCTGTCATCAGTTGCTTCATTTCGCCGTACATGGTTTTCATCTCATTATACATCCGTCTCATATCCTGATGCACATCCTGATGCACATCCTGATGCATATTTTCAATATCCTCCTCATCGGGCGATTTCATATCGAGGGGACTCGATTGTGTTGGGATTGGAAGAACAGTATCCGATGTACTGTTCCCACCAACCCCCGCCACATCCAATTGTCGCGACGCGATTGCTTGGGCCAACCGCGATTCCAATAGTTCGGGCGATAATTTATCCACATCGTCACTGAATCGCACCGATTTCGGTTTCTTGGGATCGTACCGTGCCATATCCGCGGACATTTCCTTCGCCATATCGTTCATTCGATCGATCCGTTCCTTTTGGAGGTCTTCGCGGTTGGTGGGGTGGGTGGTGGGCGCGGTGTGGGTGGTGGGCGCGGTGTTGGTCTCGCCATATTCACGCAGTCGCCGCGCCATTTCCGCCAGCACGCGTTTGTTTGATTCCATTGTGGGGGCGATTCCATCCATCCCCACCACCTCTTCCACCACCACATCCAACATCACATTCACTTCACCGATTTTCGTTTCGGGAATTCCTGCGAACGAACCATTTTCCAACAGGACGTTCCATAACAATCCCTTGTTTTCGGGGGAATCAACTGACATTACCATTACACACAATTAGGGTTTAAATTGTGTGTATCGTATTAAAATAGTATAATGATGTATGCTCTTCGGCGAATACGCAATAAACGAACTTTTTAAAAATGTAGTAATTGTGCCATTAATTGTTATCATTACACCGGTACATGTACTTCATCTATTTAGTATTTCGGCTTTGCGTAATGTACGTGCATGTATAGACAATACAGTTTCACATCGTTAGTCATTTTTTCGGTTTCAATCCCCCGAAAACTACCGCTTCCCACAGTGCAATGTTCCCCTTGATATATCGCTCCCCTTTCTTCGCCAAATCGTCCACCAAATCCACTACTTGTTTGGGATTTTTGGGACGAGACGTACAAACGATACGGTCGGCACTCCCCCCCAAAAATTTTGTCAAATCCGCATCCGTCCATTCCAATCCATGCTTGCCCATGATATGTTCCAATTGGTCGCGGCCGTATGTGTGGCCGGGATTCATCCCCATCAAAGTCTGAAACGACCCCATTAATCGGCCTAACCTTTCCGTGTGTCGGACATCAATTCCATCATGAGATTCCACATGGTCATCATAATACAGTTCCGTGTGCGCTCGTGCACCGTACCATCGTTCGATACATTGCATCGAATTGTTGGGGATGGGGACTTGGATTCCCTCAAAGGTTCCGTATGTTGCAACACGCACGTCCAATTCATTCAACCGATGAAAATATTTCGGGTAATTGGATGCACAGTAGTGTGTGTGGGCGTGGGGATTTGATAGAACATTCATTGGCCCAGAGTAAGTGTATGTGGTGGAAGATGTTTTCTCTTTCCCATACTGCCAAATATCCATAAAAGGAAATGATTTTCCCATGGGGTATACCCGGAATCCACACATACATCGTCGGATTTCGTATTGGTGATTATGTACCCCCATCAACGCGGTCATCTTATCTTGATATTCCATCGTGTAATCGTCAGATACGATACAAATATCAATATCATTGTCCCAGGGAATCAATCCTTGGTGGCGAACTGTTCCCAACAACGATCCAGCGGTCATCCACCAGGGAATCGAATGCTCCTCAGCGAAAGATTTCCACCAACAGAGCATAAGTTTGAGATCCGCACATAATTTGTTTTGGGCGGGGGATATTTTGAGGTTGGGTGAGCCCGGGGATTCATACATCGTCTCATCCAACCGATTGGATGGTTGGAGTCGGTGTTCGATCCCGTCCATCGTGTAATGAAGTGAGTGGGGAGTGGGAGTGGGAGTGTGTACCATACGATACAATACACACACATTACTTATTTACATTCTATGTACTAATCCTCAAATTTACATTCTATGTACTAATCCTCAAATTTACATTCTATGTACTAATCCTCAAATTTACATTCTATGTACTAATCCTCAAATTTACATTCTTATATCGCAAATGCGTATCTCTGTCTGGAGGAGAAACGATCTTACATCTGAAATCCATGGAACAAATAAAGGACAGTATCATGTGGAACGCTAAACTCTTCCCAGGACAAACTCTCGCGGACCCTGGTGCACCATCTACAGGCAATGCCTGGTCGGCGAACGATATCAATTCTCGTTTATATTTCGCAATATCGTCCCGGCGTTTGAATTTCAATGGTTCGCTAAAGGCATTGTTTATCATCGACGCAAAGTTGTATGTATGGATACGTTCCCCCAATATTTTAACAGGACATAACCCGACGACAGGAGGATCTCTCCTCAATGCTTCCATGATAACCAACGTCAAATCATGTTCGTCCGTCATATCAAATTCGTCCAATTCCCCCAACGCCCAACGACTTAATATCACAATAACCATTTGTGGGACCGACACACCACCCGCAAATACCATCGCCTCCAATATTTGATTTGCATTAACCCGCTTTTCGTCTGCGGACATATCGATAGGCATCATTGCGATAAACTGATTTATATATTTCATTTTCTTTTCCATCGTGTCTGAGAACACACATGCGGGGTATGGGGCCTGTGGTAATATAGATAATTTTAAAAATTCATCTTTAAATTCAACAAATGACTTTGCATCATCGTACGATACATCCACCCCGAACGATACCTTATATAGAATGACAATCGTCCATATTTTAATCACCTCATCGGTAATAACCTGATTATTGGAAATAAAATTTGACGATTCGGTTTTCAACATTTCATACGTCCAATTTCCCGATGGGTTTGATTCTTTCAACTCTACCCCAAAGGTACCATCGCCATACAGTGTATCGAGAAAGGGACGGTTTTTTAAATGAACGGCGTACGGACACCCCAATCCGATTCCTTTATATTTCTCTGTGCCATCTTCCGTCGCATATGTATCAAACAACCCATCATTCAACTCAATTAATCCTAGTTCATTCCCCTTTTGTGCGGTACCATCGGCGAGCAATTGCGGAATTTTTTCCAGCATAGATTTGGTCGCCTCTGTGTTGTATTTTTCACCAGATGGTTTTATACCGAAAGTATCATACATAAATACCGTAAACAGTGCTTTTACAACTTCCATTTATAATGTATTTGGATATTTAATATTTCAGTGCGTTTTTTATCAAACCGACATCACGGTCATCCACTATACTCGAAAATCCAGCAAAATAGTCAGTCGTTCCACCACGACCAATGATTCTTTTTACATAATAGGTATTCACGTTGAATTCTGTTCCAAATATACATACGGATGTATCGCGAATAAACAATCCAGTATCTTTATCATTGTCCGATGGGTACATGTAAAATTTCAACAACGACCCTTTGCCCAATAACCCCCAGCGAGTTAAACGATTCATTGGCGAACCACTATTATCTCCAAAAATAGGTAATATCTCACACATTCCCGTGATTGTATCGATTGTGAATCGGTATTTCAATGATACAATGTTCCAAAACATTTCATCTATACCATATCGTTTAAACGTCCACTGGGATGTATTTGTGGGATGAACTGTGAATTGTAGGGTATGTTTATTGGGTCGCGCAATTGATTCCAATGCAGTATCGAAATCAACCAACAACGACCCAGACCCAACTCCATCAAGCCAATGTAATCCTTTAAGTGTATCCAGCACATGTTCTTCGTTGTCACATTTGGTTATTTCTGTCATTATACAGTTTGTGGATATAATCACATGTGTGTATGATTATATAGATTTGAATTTTCCCTTACCACCTCACACTACATTTTACATTATCTGGGTGAAGAGGCCAATATTCGGCCGATAAATTGTTATCGCCAAACCACGTGGATAATTTAGAAATTTCCTCCCGGAATGAATTAAACGCGATGATTTCGGCGTCTTTATTATATCCCGAACATAGGTGGGAAAAATCATCCCCCAAACACTTTGACCCCACTTTGGTGGACTCAAATACCATATTAATTGTGAATTGATTTTGCATGTTGGAAATGTGGTCCACCAAATCGGGCGAATCATTCTCTAGCCAAGTAGTTGTTTGAACGAACGGATTCATTGCGTACCCCGCAAGAACACTATTACTGTACATTTCATGTACGACGTTCGTATTCAACAACGAAACACAAATATCTATCAGATTTTGTTTATATGTCATACTCTGATAATCGATTTTCAGTCCCGGATAAGCCAGAAACATCATATCCACGAAATGTTTCACATCATTCTTAACATAATCAGTTGGGGAATGAATGTTTATGAACTTTTCCACAAACTCGTATAGTATGTGCCACCATTTACCCATTTGGTACCCCGATGGAAGTGTTGATAACCCCATATTGTAAAGTTGTTTGGTTGCGATATCAATTGTTGGGGATGACTCAGTTGAATCACTCATTATATACGACAGTTCCTTTGTTGATAATTTGATTCCACTTGAGTTAGTTATGATTCTGGATGTATCCACCAAATCCCTGTAATTGAATTTTATCCCGGAATCCTTAACATATCTATTTATACCGTCATTGGATAAGTTTGTGAAAAACGCACACATTGTACCATCTCCCATTAAGGAATTTACCGCCAATTCATTTACCCTGTATGAGTCCATTGCAATGAACCCCAATAACCTTCGTATGGGATGGTCTACGTACAATTCCTTCTCAATCAAAACATTCGCCTTGTCACTGATTTCTAAATGACACCCCAATAAGTGTTTCTTTACTGTCAAAATACAAAACACACCTGTCATGAATTTCCTAAAAGGAATTTCCAACATTGTATCCGGTACAGAATCGTCATACTCGACCCCGTCTATATGAAATTTAACAAACTTGAAACCTTCTGTGGAAGTATGTGATAAAAACAGTTCGCCATTCGTTCGCCAGTACCCATCCCGATGTTCATATTTAGATAATTCGTTGATATCAAGTATGTATAACATGGTACCGTCTGTATCTTTTCCAAAGGTCTGGATCATATCAAATCCAACAATGGATGTTAGGTATTTGATTATATTTTCTTTATAAGACAATCCATTATCAAATACATCGGTCGTGAATATCGTATTTAAATCTATTCCGCAAAATTCAATCGTATCCAGATATTCGCGTTCATTCACAAAACGATACTTCGATGTATAAAACGGTGTAATGTATTTGGTCAACAACATTTGGGTTATCCATGTGGGACGAATTTTGTCTCCGAAAGATTCATTTAGAATATTATATTTCAAATGAGGAACCAATGTTTCGGTATTATTAAATATAAATGATTTAATTATATATGCACTGTGTATCCAACTATCACCAATCAATATATCTTCAAGGATTGGGATATTTTCATATGATTCGTTTTCAACGGCGGTGACAACATTATTACATACCACACGAACAAATGTTGTTAAAAAAGCGACTGATGTCAAATAATCAATGTCGTACTTCATTTTATATTATACACATGTTAGAAAAAACATGTCATTTTTTAATGAATGACTCTCGACCTGCTGTTCACAAATGACACAAACATGTGATCGGGGACACAATCAATATCTCCTCCCGATAGTACACCCATACTTTCCGTTGCGTAGAACCACTCAAAGAAATCTGCCAATGGATAAAATGTAGGTTTTGGGTGGTGGGCGATGCCTCCCCCACCACCACGTATATCTTTTGCTACCTTCCCAGTACACATAATATACGACCCCCTCTTCCCGTTTCTAATACTAATCTGTTCATTCACCACTCGCACGATGCTCTGGGTCCGTGCCACCGCCTGTTTCTCAATTTCCCCCACCACATCGGCATTACACATTAGTCCAATGGGCACATTCAATCGTTTCAAATTGCACGTGTTGGTACCCCATTTCGCATAGTAACCGTACCGCCCCTTCTTCACTTCAATTGGGTGCGATTCGTACGTGCCGAAGGGAGTCACATGTGCCTCCTCCCCCACCACCAACTCCTCCAACCCCATCTCCCCACCCATGGCCCGCCCCACATCAACGCCATCCCTCACATCGTGAAATCTAACATGTTTCCCCTTAGCATCCGTTTCGCGCACCACCATCCCGTGTTTCCCCATCACAACCGTGTGACGGTCATCCAATGTAAACCCAGTGTTCTGTGTCATGGTCTGCTCCACGCGCGAAATCGCACATTGAATCGCCACATCGTATCGCGCACATACCGCAGCATACGTCGCGGTACCACGCACAATTTCGTCCAATGACTTCTCCATTTGGGATGTGAATTCGTACGCGAAAATATCTGAAAAGTTTCCGGATAAGAAGTTGGCGACACTCTGGCCCATGTCGCTCACCACCAATTTGGATTTCTCCGCACCAACCGTGCGTTGGATTGTGTTGTGTACGATTGTTTGGTCTGTATTGGATATCTTCCACTCCTCCACGTCCACCACCACCCCCTCAATATCTTTCACCGCCACATACTCGCGGTCTTTCAATGTATCGACAATGTTGGCGAAGGTGGATGGTCGACCGATTCCTCTGCGTTCCAAGTCACGGATCAGACCCGTCTCGGTCATATGGGATTGGGTCGCACCCCCCACCACTTCTTCGCAGACAATCTCGCTCCATGTGATGGGTTTATCCGCACCAAAGCATCGCATGAGGGTTTGGTTGTGAGGGGTGGTCGGCGGCTCAACGCTCCCACCCACGCATTTCCAGCCAGGAAACACCACCTTTTCCACTGTATGGGAAAATTGGTGCGATGGATCCGACGATTGGATTTTGAATACAGTGGACTCTACGCGTGCATCGCACATTAATGATTCGGCGGTGCGTCGCCATATCAGGGTATATAGGCGGGTCGCAGGTTGGCTCAGACCAGCGCGTTTCTCGCATTTCATACATGATATATCGGTGGGGCGAATCGCTTCATGAGCCGGCGTTGGGTCGCCGACCACCCCTTCGTGATGTTGTGTGCGTTGGGGGGTGTGGGGGGTGTGGGGGGTGTTGTGGGGGGTGTGGGGGGAGGAACTCCCCCCATTCACATATGACGGCGAATATTTCCGCCCCAACCACTCCGCGCTGGTCCGTACAAACCCCTCATCGTACGTGGTGCTCTCCGTCCGCATGTAAGTGATATACCCATGCTCGTACAACGACTGGGCGGCGGCCATGGTCTGTTTCGGGGTGAACCGAAGTTCGTTGAATGCCATTCGTTGGAGTGAAACGGTGGAAAGACCCGCGGGTGAGGCGACAGTGCGTTCGCGTGTCACGGGAGGGATAGGCAGATGTTGGTGGGCGTGGGTATCCCGAAGAAATTGTAACAATTGTTCTTTTCCAGTGTCCCATCGCATAGTGAAGGGAATTGCTTTGTTGGTAAACGATCCAGTGATTTTATATTGGACGGACTGTTCTTTTTCCACACCCCTACTACCATTCGCCAAATCACACAGTACCCTGAGTGCTGGAGTTTGACACCGACCAGCGGACAATTTTGCGCGGTTGCGACCGGATGAAGATACGTATTTCCATAACATGGGTGAGACCCTGAATCCAATCAACACATCCAATGCTTGGCGGGCTTGTTGGGCATGAACTGTTGACATATTCACGCGACCCGGGGATGCGTAGGCCCGCTGGACGGCCGACCGGGTGATTTCGTGGAAGACTATTCGGGCAGTGGTTGCGATGGGGAGTTTGAAGAGATCGCAAATATGCCAGGCGATCCCTTCCCCTTCGCGGTCATCGTCCGTTGCGATCACTATATGGTGGTTGGAGGCAACGGCCGACACAATCGCTTCCCGCATACATTTAATCGCCCGCGCTTTTCCCTTGCACACGTAAAATTTCAATCGGTAATCCTTTTCAACGTCAATGGATGCCAGTCCATCCAATTCTCGAAAATGACCGCAACTGGCGATACAGCGCGTGTTGGGGAGGTAGGATTCGATTGATTTACATTTTGCAGGGGATTCGACGATGATGAGCGTGTGTGGTGGGTGTGACGTGGATTGGTGGCACGGTATATCCATTGGATACCATATATATGTGGGATACCTATATATGGTGTTGTACCAATTGTGCTTGGGGTCGATCCAATTCCGCGTGGAAGCGATACCCCCGGCGGAGTCCCCACTCAGCACCCCAACCGCGTCAAACACCCATCCACCGCCTCATTCACTTTGGGGCGCATCAGCACCAATCGAATGGAACTATCGACAATCTTCCCGAACTTATCCGCGGTCTCCTTATCGGTGAAGATCTGATGTTTGGCGACCACGAAATCGTACAGTGATCGAATGAGAGTTCCCAGATCGTTCGGCTCCAATCGTATGGTGGGTTGGTGATCGATCACCGTGACTATGATATGCACTATTTCCGCCGCATCGCCCAGATCGATCTTTCCATCCTCAATGATTTCTTTCACAGATTCTTCCAAATCACGGATGAACTGCGGGTTTTTTGTTAGAGTTTCAAATGTTTCGCGGACAAGATTTTGGACGTGGGTTGACATTGGATTGTATAGTGGGGGGAGAAAATAGTGTGTGTGGGTTGTTAACAGTTGAATGATATATAACGGTTTCCAGGAACATTGCATCAATCATACTACAATAGTATGATTCGTGTAAAGAATTATCTATTAGCGTCGAGTGCGTGCCCGCGTACGTTGACGTGTACGTTGACGTGCACGGAGGCTACCTGTTCCTCGTCCACGTCGACTTTTGCGAGTATGTGGGTTGGGACTGCGACTCTTGCTGCGACTCTTGCTGCGACTCTTGCTGCGACTCTTGTTGCGACTCTTGCTGCGACTCTTGTTGCGACTCTTGCTGCGACTCTTGTTGCGACTCTTGTTGCGACTCTTGCTGCGACTCTTGCTGCGACCCCTCTTGTGATTTGACTTGGGAGATGCCGCATTGCATTGGGATGGCTCTCTCATCAAATATTCAGCAATACTGGTTCGGATACTAGGTAACCCTACTCCGGCCGCAGCCGTAATCACCCCGGCCGCCTTATTTACAAGTCCCTCCAATTGGGCTTCCCTCGCCTGACATGACATGGAACTGAGTGATGCCGCTAACCGAAATGTGAGGCTGTCGCCACATACTTTTATTCCCGTCACGCCGGCGAGAAGCGGGTTCTGGAGAGCACAATACGCCAGGGCATTCATACTCGCAAATCCACCAATACCTATTAACCCGGTAATAACGGTCGCAATATGATTCGCTTTTGTTTCATCCATTGCCCCACCACGTTGTCCGCTACCATTTCCCCCTATACGTTTTGCTGCCAATAGTAATTCGGGCGAAACATGATATTTACCGACCGGGTCGGTTCTTTTAACCATCGTACAATGCATGCCCCTCATGTTTGCTTATACATTACAACCATATAAAAACATCCCACACACACTACACATATGAATCCCGATCAGCGCACGAAACTTAATCAGTACATTGATGAGAATGGAACGAAAGATTTCACCGAATCTATCCGCGATTCCAAACGCAGTGAACTCGTCCGCACCGATGTGGTGAAATTACTGCGATTCAAGCAGGAGAATATCCGCACACGCACCGACCCAGAAACATTCAATCGCCTATGTGCCGAGGAATGTGTCTTCCTAAACACTGAAATGAATTTCATGTATGAGAAACTCCGCGACGATAAGGTGGATATGGCCGTGTTCTGGAAATTTCTTGGTATGCTGGAGAGTATAGAGCGCGGCGAACTCGATCAACACACCGCATCCATGCACGTTGGTGAGTTATTGAAACGGATGTACATTGACAAGGTGATTGGTGTGGGTGGAGAGGGTGATTACGGAGAAGGAACAGAACGCACCAACATCTCATGGGAAGATTATAAAAAGAAGATTGATTAGGAGTGGGTTGTTAACGGTGGTATATAACATTGTATAATATGATCGTTTAGTTTTGATTCGGGAAATCGGTTCTTGAAATCTTCCATATAATATGTATTGAAAAAATGACCATACACCCCCTTGCGAATAAGCTTCGTTCCATCATGAGTTGTTTTTGGGGAATCGTCTAACCCAATTCCACTCAAATTCGCAACCACATCATATTCATTCGCGATATGCTCTATGTATGGCAGTTCATCCACTACATAATTGTACTCCAATGTGGGAGTAGCGAAATTATATACTTCCAGTTTACCCATATATTTACGTTTCAAATCATCCGATATATTAAAGTTATGTACGATTGCCAGCAATAAGCCCATAACTTGACATCCATGCGAGTGAGCAATCACAACACAACGGTCCACTTCGGGATCCAGAAGTTTTTCAAATATAAGTGATGTAATAAGCACTGTTGCATCGGTCAACCCCGAACCAGAATAGAACGGAATCCCTTTCAGAACATCAGTATATATAGAATCGGTTTCGTTTGCGATCGCATTCACACAACCAACTCGATTCAATTCGCGCTCTATACACATCACATTGGATTCACAAATTCGTTTATTTGTCGCTAACCCATTGATGTATACGAACCACCGTTTGTCACTGGTAATCTCCGTATCAGCCCTAATGTATTCGGACGAAGTACCGAACAACACATTCTTAAAAATTCCATCTGGGATGTATGTACTGTATATGGGTATTTTTGGAGATAACAGTCTAATCATATATTGTATCAATTCTCCTACACTTAATCCATAGACATCCCCATATGGTTGTAATATTACATCGGTTGGGCTGGTACCAATTAATCCTCGCGCGAGTTCCACTGGGGAATAGTATCGTGCGATAAGACCACGAATCCTCGATAACTTTATTTCTGAATCAGACATTATACAATATTTCATATAATTTAAATCAACTGTATGAAATTACATGAAATTGTACCACATCCACATCCACATATTACAAATCATTACAAATCATTACAAATCATTACAAATCATTACAATCCACTAATGCGTTCGAATATTCGTCGTATCGCATATAACGCGCGTATTCGCGGGCGATATCGGGGTTCGTGATGAGATCGGACGGTTCAGTCGCTCCAT
>Ga0307998_1001376_pt1 | contig 13032 bp, 12 predicted proteins | sample Davwhametageno37_FD_203147 | JGI IMG/M metagenome (GOLD analysis project Ga0307998, IMG submission 203147) | Marine microbial communities from Davis Island wharf, Antarctic Ocean - #37 | ecosystem: Environmental > Aquatic > Marine > Unclassified | place: Antarctic Ocean: Davis Island wharf...
TTCCCCGCAAAGGCGCAAAGTGAAATGGAAATCACCTAAATAATACAGCTTGTAATCTATGACAACATCCACTTTCAAATATTCAAAATCAAACATTAAACACTCAACATTAAAAATTCACTTTCCCCGAATCCCTCTCTATCTCACTTGCTTAAAAGCAATATTCAAATGTTTTTCGAAATAACGGATTTGTTTTACTTCTTTGGATGTAACCAAACTCAATGAAAGACCTTGTTTTCCTGCTCTAGCAGTTCGTCCGCTTCTGTGAGTGTAGTATTCTTCTTTATCGGGCAATTGGTAATGCACTACGTAGGCCAGCGCTTCCACATCAATTCCACGAGCTGCAAGGTCTGTGGCAATTAAAATTTGAAGACTTTCGTTTTTAAAAGCACGCATTACTTTGTCGCGTTCCTTTTGAAGTAAGTCGCCATGAATAGCGTCTGCCGAAATGTTTTTTGCTATAAGTTGCTTCGCCAATTTTTGGGTAGCTACTTTGGTTTTACAGAAAATTAGTCCTCTGTTTTTACCTTGGGTTTTCAGAAATTGAGATAGAATATTAAGCTTTTCATCTTCTTCACAAATCAAAAACTGATGTTCAATGTTCTTATTTACAGAATTTTGTCGGCTAACTTCTATACGATGCGCGTCAGGAGAAAGGTATTGATTTACAATTTCTTTTATACCGTGTGGCATAGTGGCCGAAAAAAGCCATTTGTTTTCTGCTGATTCTAAAAAACCAAGAATTTCGTGTAATTCTTTCTTAAATCCCATGCTCAGCATTTCGTCTGCTTCGTCTAAAATCACGATTTTCACGTTTGACAAATCCACTGCTTTTCTATGCACCAAATCAATTAAGCGCCCTGGTGTTGCTACTACAATGTGAGTAGGACGTCTTAGATTTCCAATTTGTTTGTCAATTTTTTCGCCACCATAAACAGCTTCAGTAAATATTTTATCGGTGTATTTGGTGAATTTAAAAAGTTGTTTGGCTACTTGTTGGCCAAGTTCACGAGTAGGGCAAAGTACAAGACCTTGAATTACTTCGTTTTTTACATCAATTTTATGCAAAAGTGGCAAACCATAAGCAGCGGTTTTTCCAGTACCGGTTTGGGCTTGTCCTACTAAATCGGTATCCGTGTTTAGTAAAATAGGAATTACTTCAGCTTGAATAGGGGTAGGAACTTCAATTTTTAAATCGTTTAGTCCTTTTATAAAATCTTTTCGGATTCCTAGTTTTTCAAAATTTTCCAAAATATGGGGGCTTTTTTATTGCGTGCAAAAGTACGGAATAGCTTGATTGCTATTAATATGTTTTTAAAGGAGAATTAGTAAAAGAATAGGTGAAGAAGATAGATTGTTATTTAACGATGTTTTTGAAGATGAAACATTGGAAGAATGGAACTAAAACAACACGACATAGTTCTAGTGAACTTAAACCTAACTATTGGAAGTGAAATCAAGAAGACAAGACCATGCGTTATTATTTCACCCAACGAAATGAATAGGCCATTATAGAACTATTGTAATTGCTCCAATTACAACAAGTTCAAAGAATTACCCCATAAGAATTGAAATTAAACACAATGAAAAATTAGGCTGGATTGTAATTGATCAGATTAGAACAATTGACAAACAACGAACAATAAAAATATTAGGTAAACTGGCTAAGCCCGAAATAAAAGCAGTAAAATTAGTCTTAAAAGAAACTTTTATTGATTAATTTCAATTAAACCGTCTGAGAAAACAAGGAAGTAGTAGGAGCCTTTCTGTACAGTCTCAAGTCAAAAGCCATACAAATATTCCGTACAAAACCTTGTCCTTTTTCAGTAACCTTTAGGGAGTTTTCTTCAATAGTACAAAGGCCATCACTCTCCATTTCAGTGAGTCGGCTACAAATTTCTGCGAAGTCAACTACCTCGTTATCTTCTTTATTCCAGGTTGTTTTAAAGCTGCACATCAAATTCAATATGTGCTTGCGCAAAACCAAATCTTCTTCATTTAAAAAATGACCCCTAAAAAGTGGGAGAGTTCCTTTGTCAATCAGCCGTTCGTATTCTTTAAGGGCTTTTACATTTTGACCAAATGCTCCCCAACTATCGCCAATTGCGCTTACTCCCAAACCAATCATTAGTTCAGTGTGGGTAGTACTATAACCCATGAAATTACGGTGCATTTTACCCTCTTTCATAGCAATGGCAAGATCTTCATTAGGCAATGCGAAATGGTCCATTCCTATTTCTACATATCCTTCTTTTTCTAAAAGTTCTTTTCCTAGTTCGTAGAGAGAGCGTTTGTATTCATTGCTTGGTAAATCTTCATCAGAATAGAGTCGCTGAGCTTTACTCATCCAAGGCACATGGGCATAACTATAATAGGCAATTCTATCGGGTTTTAATTCTATAGTTTTTAATATAGAAAGTTTAATTTTTTCGGCGGTTTGTTTTGGTAAACCAAAAATAAGGTCATAATTTATTGAAGTGTATCCAATTTTTCGGGCATTATCACTTACTTCTTTTACTTCTTCAAAACTCTGAGGTCGGTTTATTACTCGTTGAACTTCTGGGTCAAAGTCTTGTATACCAAGGCTTAGTCTGTTGAATCCTAATTTGTGAAGAGCTAGTAACTTGTTGTAGGAAGTGCTGTTAGGATGTGCTTCAAAACTAAATCCAGGTGAATCGATTAGGTCACATTTTTCAAGAATTCCGCTTATTAAAATATGGAGGTTTTCTGCACTTAAAAAAGTAGGCGTTCCACCACCTAAATGCATTTCTTTCAATTTCGGTTTTTGGGGAAGAAACTCACAATACAAGTCCCATTCTTTTAAAACGCGAGCCACATAAGGGTCTTCAACAGAATGTTGACGTGTTATTTTTTTGTTACATCCACAAAAATGGCAAAGCTGTTCACAAAATGGAAGGTGTATGTAAAGGCTAATTCCCTCGCTATTATTTGTTGCTTCAAAGGTTTTTGTAACCGATTTTTTCCATTCAGATATTTCAAAACCCTGTTCACCATCCCAGTAAGGGACAGTAGGGTAGGAAGTGTAGCGTGGTCCGGCGACGTTGTACTTTCTTATGAGTTCTATATTCATTTTCCTTTTTTCGGTATTAATAAATTATTCAATAACTGCGTTAGGCTCGTATTTAATATGAGTCATTTATAAGGATAAATTTTTGAGTATTAAACTTCTCGCCTGTCTTGATCTTGAATTTTTATTAAAACCTCTATTTTTCATGTATTAATTTAGTATTCAATTAATCGCAATTCCAATTTAATTCGGAAAATTTTCTGTGCCAAGGGTTTTAATTAATCTCGCCAAAATTACTAATCCCTAATCAATCTTTTTATCAAAAGCTTAATTATTCATTCACCCAAACTTCAAGCCGCAATTTATTTAAAAATCTATCAATAATTTCCATGGTTACGTGCGGCATTACAATCACTTTATATTTACTTGGATTTTCTTTGTCGTCAGCTACTAAATGAAATTTTTCGGCCAAGGAGTCAGGAAATAATTCTGCGTCAATAGTTACAATATTCATGTTAGAATCTCTGTAATACTTTAATCCAAGGTTGTCTAATCCAGAGCACAAATGGTTGGTGCGATTAATTAGTTCACTGCAGTAATCTGTCCAGCCAGCACTGCCATAACCATAAGAATTATCCAAACTGCAATTGCATTGGCACCAGATCTACTGCCACAAAGGGTAGAATCAAGACCAGAAACGTATTTTGATGAACTACTAGAGGTATAACTCATCCATCCTTTGCGAATAAGAAATACTCCAGTACCATATGGTGCTTGAAGCATTTTGTGCCCGTCAATGGTGATTGAATTGATTTGAGGATGAGAAAAATTAAGTGGGTTGTCTGGATTTGTAAATGGATAAATAAAACCTCCAAAAGCGGCATCGATATGAATTTTATAATCGAAATAAAATTCATTCAATACTACGATAACTGGATCAATATTGTCAACTGAACCAAACATAGTAGTAACCATATTTAGTTTGATAATCAAATACTTGATTCCATTATTGGCCGATGCAATTAGCTGATTTCTCAAATCAATGAGATCAATTTTCCTATTTTCATCCACTTGGATTAGCACATTAGGAAGTCCCAGAATATTCGCCTCTTTTGGCATGGAGCGGTGGGCATCTTGAGCGTAAACAACTCCAATTTCGTTGGGTAACGCTCCTTTTTCTTGTTGGAAATAGTTTCGATATATCCAATGAGCTTGAATGTTAGCTTCTGTTCCGCATGGAGCTACCTAACCATCTACAGAATCAGCTTTAAATTCTTCGGTTGCCAAAAGTTCAATAAGTTCTATTTCAATTTCTTGGGTCCCTTTAAAATATTCTTCCGATTTATCCTTGGTTAGGGAATGACAACCGATGTGGTTGGGGTTGTTCATCATAGTCAGCAAGTATGGAGCTTCCTTTAAGATGGGAAGATCTGTATAAAAATGCATACGATCGAGGTAGGATGCAGGAACTCCAATCAATGTTTCTTGATCGTAATTGATGTTTTGATTAAGAGCATTAAAAATCTTTTTTTTGATAACGAATTCCAGTGCATAGCTTTTATTGAAGCTGCAAAAGTCGCTTATCCAGTCTTATCGATTTTATGATTTAAGTCAATCAATTATTTCAATTGAAATTAAAATGTTAACATTACCAAACCATTTGTTTTGCAGGAGTCTTACTACTGAATATTCAAGAATCATATAAATTATTAATTAAAAAAAAAATTATGAAAAAAATTAAACTTTTAATTCTAACAACACTAATAGGAATTGGTTCAGTCAGTTATGCGGCTGTAATAAGCATAACAGGAACAGTTACGAATAGTGGTGCTGCCGCATCAGGAATTCAAGTGATATGGACAGATAGTGCAAGTATGATTTCAGACACAGCCATAAGTAACAGTTTAGGTAAGTATACCGTTACACTAACAGGAACAGCAAATGGGGGTCAGTTATCCGGGTATATTACCGACTGTAATAGAAGATTGGTTTACAAAAACCTTTTTTATAATTCAGGAAGTACAACTTATAGCAATCAAGATTTTGTTTATTGTTCAACTCCGCCTGCTGCAGGATATTCAAAGGTATCTGGCGCAGTCTATACCGTTAATGGGTTGGCCGTAAATGCAAATGTCTTACTTATTTTAAACGATAGTGGCCGGTTAACAGCAGTAGATACTTTCGTTCTTCGAGCTGGACGTTATTCTTTTATTCTCCCGGATAGTACTAAACAATACTTAGTAAAGGCTATTTTACTTTCGAGTGATCCTAACTATTCCTCTTACTTGCCAACTTATGGAGATAGTTCTTTACGTTGGTCAAGAGGAAGATTACTCCCAATCGGCGGTAATAAAACTCATAGCAGAAATATTTGGATGAAAATAGGAAGAAATACTGGTGGCGCTGGTTTCATTGGCGGATTAGTTACAAGTGGTGCTAACAAGTCTGAAGCTGTTGGTGATCCTATTGAAGGAGCTCAAGTTATGTTATTGCAGAATAATATTCCTGTAGCTTATGCCTATTCGAATAACAAAGGAGAATTTAGTTTTGATAAATTGGATAATGGAACATATACAGTTTATACAGAAGTGATAGGTTTACCAACAGTATCTGCTGATGTAATCATAACTGCTGCTGACAATAAAGAAGAAAAAGTTAATGTATCTATCAATTCTTCTGGAGTTACGACAAAAGTAGGAGAGGCTACAAGTTTAGCATCGTTTAATACTTTTTCTGGACTAAAAGCCTTCCCAAATCCAATTAAAAACATCGTTACCATTGACTTTGGGATGGAATTAAAATCTGGAATTATTTCTGTTTTGGACATTACCGGAAAAGTTCTTCAATCAAAAGAAATAAATGGATTAAACGAATTAAACCTTTCTTTTGAAAACTACCGAAGTGGTACTTATCTAATACGAATCACAAATTCTGAAGACAACAATGTTTTAAGGGTTATTAAACAATAAAACAATTTTGAACTTTAAATTAATCTTAATATTATTTGTTTTAATTAATGGGGGGAGCCTTAAGGCTCTCCCTTTTAATCTTAGTGGAAACGCCAGCAATAATGGTTTGCCCGCAGTATCTAAGAATATTTATATTCAAGCAAACGGTGCTGACACCATTGTAATAACTGATGCTTTAGGGAATTTTAATTTATTGGTCAACCCTTGGGATAGTAGTGGTAGTATGCGGGTTTTCTTCTTAGACTGCGCCAATGATACCACGGACACAGTAATATCTTATGCCTTTAACACCCGAAATGTCAGGGTCAATTTATTTGGGTGTTCAACACTACAGAGAGACAAATACTTCGGAGTAATCCACCTTAATTCAACTCCGATTTTTGGACCAGATGCTATATTACTTAGGTATAAATATTTACCTGAAAACCAAAAAATTCAATTTGAAGATACCATATCCATTGCCAGTGATGGAAAATTCGAGTTTTTAAAAGATATTGTGAGCGATTATCTACTGAAAGTCATTCCAAGGAAAGATACGTCCATCTTCACAGCTACCTATTTCCCTAATGGAATTACTTGGGACAATAAAAACTCTAAAACTGTTGGATCACACTTAAATAGCAGTATAATTATAGACTTAAAATCATATAATAGACCTCGTGGTATTTATAGCATTGAGGGCAGCGTAAAACTAGATGCCTCCTTAAAAAAGCCGGGCTATTCTGCCATTGGAATTCATTTGTTAGACTTGAACAATAATCAAGTTGAGTTTATTTACTCTGATGACTCCTCAGATTTTAAATTTCAGAATATAGACTCCGGAGACTATAAAATATGGATTGATCAGTGCGGTGTTCCGACGGAGCCCAAATTGATTTCACTTCGAGGAGGTGCAAATCAAATAACAGGAATTGTATTAACAGCCAATGATAATGGGATTTCTTACGATCGTTTTGTAGGTTTTACAGAATTAAAAAACGAACCTGAAATATCAATTTATCCAAACCCATTTTACAACGCTCTAAATTTAGAAGTCCCTTCTAATTCGACAATTTACATTCATGATTTAATGGGCCAATCCATATTTCAGAAGAGTACAATTAGTAGTGGGTTTCAACAGTTAGAAACGGATAGTTGGCAATCTGGAATTTACATAATTACTATAGAAACTCAAGGACAAATGTATCAAAGAAAGCTTATAAAGCGCTAGTAATTAGCGGTGTAAATGAAAATTAGAGAACAGCTTATTGAGTCCTGTATTAAGGAGGATAGGAAAGCTCAAGAAGAGCTTTACAAGCTTTGCTTTGCACCTTTAATTAGTATTTGTTATCGATTTTCTAATAGTAAAGACGACGCTGCCATATTATTGAATGAGGCGTTATTTAAAATATTAAATAACCTAGAAAAACAAAATCCAGAAATTCCTTTTATGGCATGGGCCACAAAGATTACAGTAAACCATTGCATTAGTGAATACCGAAAAAATAATACTCGAAGTAATTATGTAACAACGGTCGACGAGGACGGAATAGAAAAATTTGGTGAATTAGATGAATCTGATGTTGATGGAAAGGACATTTCACCCGAGACAATGAAAAAAGTAAGGTCGGAGATATTGAATTTGCCTCCAACCACACAAGAAGTGTTTCAATTATACATTTTTCAAAATTGCTCGCACAAAGAAGTTGCCGATTTATTAGAGATAAAAGAGGGAACTTCAAAATGGCACTTGAATAATGCCCGTAAAATACTTAGGTCTGTATTGAGCGAAACAAGAAAATTAATGTCAAGTATAGTATTATGACAGACGATGCGTTAGATAAAATATCGAAAACTTCTTTCCCTGATGCTGATACTGCTTTTGAAGCTAAGTATTGGAATCAAATGGAAGGAATGCTTGGTAAGAAAAAGAAAAGAGGATTCATTTTTTGGTGGGGAATTGGCGCATTGGTACTGCTTCTTTCAGCAACTTTTGCATGGAATAATATAGTTGATGACTACATATTTGATGTGGCTGGTTTTTTAAATCAAGAAAACCTAATAGCAGAAACGACTGGTAACGAAATAACGATAAATGAGAATATTAAGGTAGATCCTACAATTAATAGTGATGAAAATAAACTCGAAGAGAATTCAAATTCTAATAAAATTATAGACTTAAAGGATCAAAATGTTTCTTCAGATCGATTAGAGAACACGATAACATCTAATTCTGCTTTAATTAGCAAAACAAAACTTGATGATAAAAAGGAAAATCCAACTTATGAATTGATTGGAACAACATCGGATATTGGGAAATCTATAGAGGATAATAAAAACAATGTAAATAATCATTCCAGTAATGAACCAGTTATAGCTATAGCAGTAATGGCTAATTCTAATGCAGAGGATAACCCAATTCAAAATCAACCAAGGATAAATGAAGCTGATATACAAGTGGAGCCACATAGGGAATCTGCAAATGAACCCTTAGAACTTGTTGAGAAGCAGGCTTCTTCAACTGACAGTGATGATGGTGATTCTGTTGGAAATAAGGAGAGTGAAGAAAAGTATAATGAATCTGAACAGGAAGTTGATGGGGTGTTAGAGGAAGAAAACACCAACAGTCCTAAACAATCAAATTTGATTACTGATTCTGGATTAAACCCAGAAAACACTTTAGATGGGGAATTAGAAAATGAAGAGGATGAAGTTGAAACTGAATTTGGAGAAGATGTTCCAGCTGGAAAAAAATGGAAGTTTTTTGTAGAACCACTTTTTGGATATAGTCAATCGCAGTTGACCACCTCATTGCTATCTGAATCTATAAATTCTACTTCAATAGTATCTCCATCTTCCATTAAGGATTGGAATGTTGGAATAGATGTAGGTATGCAATATGGAAACTTTTTTGTAAAAACGGGAATAAGGTTTCAAGAAGTGAAGCAGAATTTTAATGTAAAGAACACTACTTCTGAAATATCGGATGAATATCAATACAAAGAGAGAAATGTGGGTGAAAGAATTGATGTTGTTGGAAGTGAGCACTTTGTTGTAAAAGTTCCAGACGGAAACAATGGTTTTAATTTTCAAGGATATAATTCTCTTAAATACGATACTGTTTTGTTAACAGTAACTGATACAGTACTAATTCAAAACAAAGTAGATCAAGAGAGTCGAAACTCTTTTAAGTACAAAATCCAATACATAGCGGTTCCATTAATAGTTGGGTATGAGTATCAATTCAAAGAAAAATGGCTAATAGAGACCTCTGGCGGGATTCTTACTGGTATTAGAATCAAACAAACAGGTGGCACGTTTGATTACTCAAATAACGAAGTAATAAAGTTGAAAGAGACTTCTTTTGCCTCTAATTACACTTTTGCTATTTCAGTTGGTGTCGGAGTAGGTTATCTATTCAATCCAGCTCTTTCATTACGATTAAGACCCACTTATAAATACTTAATTAAAACTCCTTTTGTATTACCTAAACGACAAAAACATACGGTGGGTATTGAAGTTGGACTGAGGATTAAATTTTAATTTTTTTGCCTTTAGCTGCAGCTGGTAGACTTAAAAACAAAACTCCTTTTTTCCGCGCAAACAAAAACAAGGCATCTGACTATGCAAAAAGTAGAACTATGGCTCCGGCCGACTCATTCGCAGCTATGAATTTGGGGCTGACTCCGTTTATTTTGGTGTAGACCAGCTCAACATGTAATCATGAATTTCACTCTGAGAGATCTCGAAGAAATATTCCAACGTCATTCTGAAAAGGAATAAGGACTTATTTAACCATGAATACAATCATTTATGATCAAGCTTGTAAAAGCAGATTAGTATAATTCTTAATTATATAATAGAAACTTAAAAGTTTCCAAAAAAAAATCCCCGTTGCTTTTGCAACGAGGATTTTTTTTTAACAATTAAATTTTTTTAGTCATTTGCTAAACCAACATAAAAGTTGATAGTTTCTTCTGAAGAATTCCCTAACATATCTTTAGTTCGAACCTTAACTTCATACTTTATTTTCTTTTTTAAGAATCTATTTCTTTCAGAAATATCCAAAGTAGTGGCAGAAGAATACAAAATCCAAGCACCGCCATTTATACTATATTCAATAGTTTGTGTTCCAACATGATCATCTGTTGCGCCTAGGTAAAGACGAGTATAGTTAGGATAAACTTTATCACCACCTTTATCACCAATTGGTTGAATACTGAAGTTATAATAAATTGTCGGAGCATTATTATCTACAAATAGAGTAGAAGTTTTTTCCGTTTCTTCATTATTTACTTTGTCTGTAGTTTTAAAGTTTATTGTGTGGTATCCATCAGCAGGAATAGTAAATTGACTGTATTCCTTGAAACCACTTCCATCAATTTGATAGCTTGTTTTTTGAACTCCTGATTCATAATCATTAGCAAACAAAGAAACCTTTGTGTCTTTATTAATGAACAATGTATCTCTAGAGAAAAACTGTGGACGACCATAACGAATACCAGTAGTAGGAGAAACATTATCTACATATACAGATAAGTATTTGTTAGGAGACAAGTTTTGTACATTGTCAGTAGCATCATATTTAAAAGAATGCAATCCCTTCACATCAGGAACACTAACGTTTGAAGAATAATCAAATCTTTCTTTACCGTCAATTCTGTAGTATATTTTGTTTACACCTGCTTTATTATCCGTAGCTGAAAATGAAATGGTAGTTCTGTTTGACACAAATAAGTATTTACCTTTATGCTGATCACCATTTACTTGGTTTTCAACAACAGGTGGAATGCGATCTAAGTAAAAAGCAAAAGTTTTTTTCTCTTCTGTGTTTTTTACATTATCCATAGAGTAGTAATGCAATACATGATCTCCATCTGCCAATCCACTCATAGAAATGTTTCTGGTATGGGTTCTGTCACCACCGCCATCAAAAGAATAACGAGTAATCCTAACTCCTGAAGAAGCATCAGACTTACTTAAACTAAACTTAGTACTTGGCGCCAAAATATTTGAATTGTAAACAATGCCAACTATTGCATGACCAGAACTTGGTGCAGTCAAATCAACAGTAAAAGTAGAGCTTCTAGTTTTTTCCGCGTTTCCAACATTATCGTTAGAGTAGTAGTTTAAAGTAAACTCACCTTCAGAATCCATGTTTGTAGCAGAAGAATAATCACTCCAACTAGAACCAGTTGCATGATGTACTTTTTGAACACCAGAAACGGCATCTCTAGAAGTAAGAGAATAACTTAATCCTTTTCCAAAATAAACTTTTCCTTTTGTGTATTTAGGAGCACCACTAAATTTATGGTAAGTATAAGGAGGAAGTCCATCTGCATATAATTCATAAAGAATTTCTTCTTTTGGATTTACTGTTTTTTGAGTCTCTTTATTTACAGCCCATTTGCTTCTTATGTAGTTAATACCTTCGGTATCTAAATACATAGGGTCAGCATAGTTTGCCGATTTTTTACTTTTTAAATCATAAGTCTGTCCTCCAGGTGAAGTACTAAACATAAGATATAGCGGTAAGCTTTTTTGTACGTAAGTATTACCATTATTTAGGTACACAACTTTGTCGTGGCTAAGTTGTGCAGGACCTTGAGCCATAGAACTAAAGCTCATTAATGTTATTAAAACAACACAACTAATTGAAAGTAAACTACTTCTCATAAGATTATTTTTATCGTTAATAGCGGTAAAAGTAGCAAAATTTAACAACTAACGGTACGATTAAACTCAGAAGTAATAATTCATGGAGTTTTTTGGCCGTATTTACAAGAATAATAATTGATTTTTATGAATATACAAATGGAAAAGTTCTAGTTCCTTGCACTTTACACCTTCATATAGTAAATAATCACGAAAACGGTACTTTGTACGTTAAATAGATGACATACTAATTCTTGAACCTTCTATTTTTGCAATTCCTTATTAAGGTAAAATAAAAACGTGGAAATAGCAGAAATTTACAAATTGATTCTTGAAGGATTGGAAATGCCAATTTCCTATTTATTGAATCCAAGTAAACGTTTGTTTTATTTTTACTTGGTTTCTTCTCTTATTCTCGCGTACTACGTTTATTATCAGTCGAAAATTCAATATTCCTTTCTTAAATATCTCTTTCATAAAAAGGTATGGGCAAGTAAATCTGCATTTGTAGATTATGGCTTGGTCTTTTTCAATGGAATAATAAAAGTTTTCTTAATTGCTCCTTTTCTCGTTTTTGGACTTTACATTTCTATCTATGTAAATGATTTCTTAGTAGATATTTTCAATTATCCTTCTTTTAGTTTGTCACAAACTCAAACCTTAATACTTTTCACAATTAGCATTACGGTAATAACTGATTTTGCGACCTATATCATTCACTTGGGAATGCACAAATTGCCAATTTTATGGGAGTTCCATAAAGTTCATCATTCTGCAACTACTTTAAACCCAATAACTCAATATAGAATACATCCTATTGAATTAATTATCAATAATATAAAAGGAATTTTAGTCTTTGGAGTAACCACTGGTATCTTTGATTATTTGTCGGATCATCAGGTTCATAAAATGATGTTTTTTGGGGCCAATGCTTTTAGTTTTATTTTTATGTTTTGGGGCGCAAACCTTAGGCACTCACATGTTAAACTCAAGTATTTCAATTTCTTAGAGTATGTTTTTATAAGTCCTTTTCAACACCAGATTCATCATAGTAATAAACCAGAACATTACGATCGAAACTTGGGGGCAAAGTTGGCTCTATGGGATTGGATGTTTGGAACATTGGTTTTATCAAAATCTGTGCGTGAAATAAGATTTGGACTTGTCGAAAAAGATGAAAAACAGCTGAATAGTTTCCTTAAGAATTTGTGGTATCCTTTTCTTGGAGTCATAAGAATTTTTTTCCCTAGAAAAAATTAAGAATAACTAATAGTGATTATAAATTTTATAATTACTTAGAGAAAAATGAAGTTGTACTTTTTACTTTATTTGCATTATGATTAAAAAGAATTTGAAATGGTTGCTGTTTTTGTTTCTTATAATAGGAGGGCTTTACTTTCT
>Ga0307998_1001379_pt1 | contig 13014 bp, 10 predicted proteins | sample Davwhametageno37_FD_203147 | JGI IMG/M metagenome (GOLD analysis project Ga0307998, IMG submission 203147) | Marine microbial communities from Davis Island wharf, Antarctic Ocean - #37 | ecosystem: Environmental > Aquatic > Marine > Unclassified | place: Antarctic Ocean: Davis Island wharf...
TGTGGGGTATTTCTCAGAAAATTCTAGTATATTCATGTCTTATATTTGCTGCGAAGAAACTATCCACCAACGTAATCAATTTACGTTCTGGTATTTTTCGGGGGAATCAGAAAGTTTTATGACCAAATAGAAAACTGTTGAAGTAATTCTTAGTTTGTTTTGATATGTATTTTAGTGAGCCTCTGTTTTTTTATATTCTTATAGTTGAGCTCCATTAAACAACAAGTTAAGAGTCGGTATTTCAGCCAATATATTAGCGCTACTCCATTCTAAGACCTAAACAAATAAAAATCCCTAATAAACTCCCTTAAAGTTGGTTAAACATAGTAAACTAACTAACTTTTAACCTAAAAAACTTGTGTGATACATGATGTATAGAACTAAAAATACCAATTTTGTAATATGAAAAGAGCACTACTTCTGGCTTCCCTTTCTTTTTTATTGCTACAAGGGTTTACTTTTATTAACCCTCCAATAATTGACACTTCAATTATTGTTGAAAAAGCAAAGAAATTAGTTAAAGACCAATCTCTTTTGAGATTGAATGAGGAGCTATTCCGTAGTTTGCTTATTGTTAATGACTCATTAATTTATTTAAACCCTCAAGGAACTTTATTCCTTTTTGAAATTAAAATCAACGATTCTACCAAGGTCACAAAACTTAATAGTCCTAAATACCACGGATTCAACTTTGGCAGACATTTATTCTATCATGATTCTGCACTGTATGCCGCTGGAGGTGATGGATTATTCAATTCGTTTCCTGGCATAATTGAGTTTGATTTCAAAGCTGGTGAATGGTATAAAAAACCAATTGGATCAATTCCTATCAATATCAAAAGTTTCATCAATTGTTGGGTTATAGACGATGAATTATATGTCATTTATAAATTGGACCATGAAAAAAGTAACGAATACTCTTATGGATATATAGACCTTTTAGAGTTTCAATACCATGAATCGAATAGGTTTACTTGGGACTCTGAAGTCGAGTTGGCATTTGGCGGAATAGTGATATCCTCAAATAATAAATACGCTATACATCAATACTCAAGGCAATCTAAAAATTGTGCTTATCGAATTTATGATAAAAGAAAAGGTTTAATGTTATTCACCAGTTTCTTAAACAAGACAAAAGAACCATGTATTGATGGTAATTCGTATGTTTATTTAAAGGATAATTTTATTTTCAAAAGAAATAGTATTGGAGAATTAGATTCAATGTGTATTGAAAAATCTAATATTTTTCAATCGATTGATTTTATGCAACGTTATCAAAAATCAGATTTGGGTTATTCCATGCTCGGTTCAATATTTTCTATTGGAGGGTCTATAATTTTCCTCTTAATAACTTGGTTTCTGATTAAATTAATTAGGACGAATTCAAAACACAAAATGAATAATCTTGATAAATCCCATTATCAATTAAAAGAGTTTAAAGGGACGCTAATTTCAAGAGATGAACTTGATGAAATATTAAAAATTTCCCATTTAAATCCTGATTCATCTAAGGTATTGAGGAGTCAACGTATTAAATCAATTAATAGCAGAGGAGAGGTTTCTATCTTAAGGATTAGAGACTCTTTAGATAAAAGAACGTTCATTTATAAAATCAACTAACTTCCGAAGTGGTGACATTTTCTGTCTCATAACCCTAATCCAACGCAGTGATTTATTCCTTTGGGGTTAAAAATACTACCCCAATTCTCCGGTAATTTAGTCAGCTTGTTAAGTGATTTAAGACTTTTATTTGTTTTGAGTTAAATATAAAAGTCTTAATGGGCTAAATCGCTTTTGGAGTGGGGCGTACAGTGTTATTATCAATAAAATAAATTAGGTAAGTAATAGGTTAACATTACTTAGTTTAACCTATATTCTTTTGTTTGTACTAGATTTAATTTTATTCTTGTTTTGCAGAATAATCTGTAAAACACAAATAACTAAGCACAATATGAAAATTAAAAACATTTTGGGGATTGCAATTTTTACCGCAATATTATCCTCGTGTAGCGTCAAAAAATCTACTCATTCTTACAGAATGGTTGAAGAAGATTTACACAGCAAAACATCAGTTAAACTTGCTAACAATTATGAAGCAGATTTAGATATTGATTTTAAAAAAGAAATCAAGGGTGAAACTTCAGAATCACACAAAAGCGAAAAATTGGCTCGCTCTGAGGCGTATTACAATGCTATCACAAAGAATGGTGTGCATGTTCTGATTAATCCAATCTATAAGGTTTCGCAAGTTGGTGAATATTTTGATTGTAAAGTAGTTGGATTTGGGGCAAAATATTCAAATCCAAGAGCAAGCGGCAAAGAAGACAATGAAGGAGGAGAAGGTTCTGAGTTAGATGCGAGAATGGCACAGCTAGAACGTTTTTCTAAAATTGAAGGTGTTCAAGGTGGTCTCAAAAAATCTTCATATACAATTGACACTAGAGAAGGCTGTTGCGGAGAGGCTGAAGAAGGAAACTATGGAGAAACTAATTTACTTCATGCAGTTGACAATAAAGCTTCTTTAGTTGATGAGTTTATAAAATTTATCCAAATGTCTGAAGGTACAAATACACAAGAAGAAGATCAAAAAACTTGTAAAGTACTAGGCATTTTTAAAGTGAAATGTAATTAGTACCTCTCAACTGATCAATAAAAACAAAGGTATGAAGCGAACGGCTTCATACCTTTTTTTAATTCTATGAAAAAGCAATTAACTCTATTTTCTTTATTTTATTTATGCGTGTTTTTTTCCACAGCGCAAGAGAGCAATAATCTCGCTAAAATCAACGAGCATTTAAATATTCAGGTTAGCTATATTAAAAATCGCGAAATTATTGAAGGTAAGTATATGGATAGATTTTACAAAGCTGAGGCAGAAAGGAATATTAATAATTCAACGTACAGTAATTTCTTTGAGAAAAGAACTGCCCTAGAAGATAACTTTATAAAATTATATTCATCAGAAACTTTACCCACTTTCTCAAATTTCTCCAATACAAATGAGCACAAAACAGAGAAAAAAGCTAGTGTGAAGTATGATGACGTTAAAAGTAAATTTTCCATAGCGCAAGAGAGCAATAATCTCGCTAAAATCAACGAGCAGTTCAATATTCAGGTTAGCTATATTAAAAATCGCGAAATTATTGAAGGTAAGTATATGGATAGATTTTACAAAGCTGAGGCAGAAAGGAATTTTAATAATTCAACGTACAGTAATTTCTTTGAGAAAAGAACTGCCCTAGAAGATAACTTTATAAAATTATTTTCAACAGAAACTTTACCCACTTTCTCAAATTCCTCCAATACAAATGAGCACAAAACAGAGAAAAAAGCTAGTGTGAAGTATGATGACGTTAAAAGTAAATCAACTAAAAAGAGACACGAAGACAATATTGTTTCTTCTCCAGACAAAGTTAAAACTGTTGAGGAAAATTCACCAGGTATAACAGATATGTCCAACATAGAAGAGATAGTTTTCAAAGAAGCCTCTAAAGAGCCACCTATAACCCAAGAGACTGCTGTTAAAAAGACATCCAAGAACCTTAATATTAAAATTACGAATCAAGAAGACATCCAAATAGAAATTTCTGAAAATGATAAGCTTTTGGAAGAACAAATTACAGAAGATGTTATTCATCCCGCTGATCAAGAGCTATTAGCAGCTAGTAAGCTTTTGGAAGAACAAATTACAGAAGATGTTATTCACCCTGCTGATCAAGAACTATTAGCAGCTAGTAAGCTATTTGAAGACACAAGGTCTAAATTACTGAATCTATATGATACAAAATTTAAGGAGACAACTTTTTTAGTTCAAATTGCTTCCTTAAAGAGAAATACCTCAGTTATGAGTGTTGCTAGAGATTTTGGCATTAACGAGTCTTTAGTTATGATAAGGATTGGTGGTTTATATAAATATTTTATTGAGCCATTTGAAAGTTACTCAACTGCTAAGGAAAAAGTAATACAATTATCAGAAGGCGGAATAAATTCATTTATCGTTGTAAAAAATGGTAAAGACTATGTTTTACCAAATTTATTTTTTAAAAGCCAAATAGGAAATTAATAGTTTCCTCTATTTTTTAATCTATGTTAGTTATTTAGTCTTGTAATCGCTGCAATTGCAGCAACAATTTAATTACATAGAATAAGAAATATTTAGGATGAAGAGAGTTTACTATTCGTGGAGATTAGTTTTGAAGTTGAACCACTTTTAGTGTTGAAAATAAAACACTTATTGAAAAATAAGTTCTGCATGAATTTGGGTGCTTTTAATAGGATTGATTCCATTAATTCCAGGGATCTCTTTGACGGGCAAGTGCCAACTTCAACTCCACCGCCTTCGTCGCCGGCTCCACCTATTATTAGATTAGGTAGTCCAACAATTCCGACAGCTTTTAATTAATTTAATTGAGAGTTAGCAAAGATTAATCTTGAGTTAATAGCCTATCCTAACAAATAATGCACTGACACTTAACTTTGGTAATTGCAACAAACAAAAATTTGACCTATCGATTGTGCGCTATGCAAGAAAAATTATTGGATAGTAAAAAAGTGATTAACAGTATCACTAAAATTGGTATTCAAGATTTACCTGCAATTACATATATGGCGAGTAGAGTAGACAATGAATCCTTAATCAAAACCTTTAGAATCATTAAAAACTAAAAACATCTTATTAATATTCATTAGAATAAAAAATAGCTTCAAAGTATCAATTAAGTAATTGAACAAGAAATAAAAGAGTGTAAAATTAAATGCAGTCGGGTTCTGATACTTCTAAATCACTTTTCTTGAAGTAAACACCTTAAAATCAAAAAGTTTATTTATTTAAATTCTTATTCTATTGATATTTTAGAATATTAATTTTACGCAGTGCTTGCAAATACTAAATCTTGCCCAATAGGCTTAAAAATCAAAAAAGCGACCGGCTGTTATTTAATTGACAATTCTGGCAAGGAATATCTTGATTTTATTGCTGGAGTATCGGTTAATAATTTGGGACATTCAGTTCAAGAAATTAATGAAGCAGTTATAAAGCAGCTTGAGAAGTATACGCATGTTATGGTTTATGGGGAGTATGAACAAGACTCAATTACTCAGTTTTCCAAAACCTTAACATCTCTACTCCCCCATTCATTAAATACGGTTTATCCTGTAAACAGCGGAACAGAAGCCATCGAAGTGGCTCTTAAAATTGCTAAACGATATACCGGAAAGTCAAAAATAATTTCATTTACCGGCGCCTATCACGGAAATACTCATGGAAGTATGAGTGTAAGTTCAAATGAGCAGAAAAAAACTGCCTTTAGACCTTTACTCCCAGGCATTGAGTTTTTAAAATGGAATTCAATTGAAGAATTGGATAAAATAGACGAAGAAACATCATGTGTTATCCTTGAAACCATTCAAGGAGATGCAGGAGTTCGCATTCCTTCAAATGAGTTCATGATTGCTCTTAGAGATAAATGCTCTTCCGTCTCGGCTTTGTTGATTCTAGATGAAATCCAATGCGGTTATGGCAGAAGTGGACAGTTCTCAGCATTTTCTCAATTTGGAATAATTCCAGATATTTTATGTCTAGGAAAAGCTTTAGGCGCAGGCTTTCCCATCGGTGCAGTTGTTTCCAGCAATATTATCCTTGATTGTATACAAAATAACCCTTCTTTAGGTCATATCACTACATTCGGCGGAAATCCAGTAATATGTGCAGCAGCTCATGCAGGATTAAAAAGATACAAGAGTTTAGAAAATTCTTTGGAAATAGAAGAAAAAGGTCTGCTATTTCAAAATTTATTGTCAAAGCATCCTAAAGTTACAGCATTTCGAAGGTCTGGGTTAATGATAGGAATTAACTTAGAAACCGCCGATCAAGTTTCAGAATTGATATTAAAATGCAGAGAAAAAGGGCTGTTACTTTTTTGGTTTTTAAGTGTTCCTGACGGATTTAGAATTAGCCCGCCATTGGTTATTACTAAACAAGAAATAGCAGAGGGGTGTGCCATAATTCTAAACACATTGAATGAAATCAAGTAGTTCACCTAATTCCTCACCAATCCTCTTAATTCCAATAGGTAAAAAAATTTGCTTGAAGAAACTTATTCTTGCACTCAAATGTTTTAAATTAAATACCAATGCGCTCCCCTTTAAAGAAAAGTGTATCTATTCAATCCTAATTTTATAAAAAATCAGTAAAAATTTGAAAACTTTCGCGTCTTTCTTTTTAACACGCTTTAACTACTTTTGATTTTAAAATATAAGCTATGATTCTGTTGACACAAAAGCTATGTATGCTAAGGGATATTGGCATTCATGGCAATCTTTTTGGAGGGACCATGATTAGCTGGATTGATGAAGCTGCTGCTAGTTATGCTGCGCAAATTTGCCATACTCCTAATATGGTTACGGTAAAAATAGAAGAAGTTATTTTTCAAAAAGCAGTTAAGGCGGGACAGCAAATTAAAATTTACGCAGAAGTTGAAAAAGTTGGCAACACATCAATTGCACTTTCTGTAGAAGCTAAACGTTACAATGTCTATAGCACAGAAGAAATTGTTGTTTGTAGTACGCGTATAGTATTTGTAAGAATAGATGAAGTGGGCGAAGCTGTTCCGATTCCTCAGCTCGTAAAAGATAGATATAGCCATGAATGAGGATAATCTTCTTTTTGCATTTACCTTAACGACTCTAGCTGGCCTTAGTACAGCTATTGGTGCGGGAATTGCCTTTTTCGCAAAAAAAACAGATACTAATTTGCTTTCTACAGCAATGGGTTTTTCTGCTGGTGTAATGATTTACATATCATTTGTCGAGTTATTGGCTGAAGGGTTTAAAACTGTAGGAGAACAACTGGGAGATTCAGTTGCGGGATGGATCGTTTGTGGAGCTTTTTTTGGTGGAATGTTGATTACAGCGTTAATTGATATGCTGATTCCAAGTTTTGAAAACCCTCATGAGTTTCACGATGGACCTGAACCACCACCTGAAGAACAGAAATACAAACAGTTATATAGAATGGGGATCTTTACAGCTCTTGCAATTGGAATTCACAATTTCCCCGAAGGTATTGCAACATTTATGGGAGCAATGAAAGATACAAATCTCGGAATTTCAATTGCGGTGGCTGTTGCGATTCATAATATTCCAGAAGGAATTGCAGTCTCTACACCAATTTTTTATGCCACTGGAAATAAAAAGAAAGCGTTTTTCTTTTCGGTATTGTCTGGATTAGCAGAACCGGTTGGTGCTTTATTTGGGTATATTTTACTAAGAAATTTCCTGTCTGAGGTTTTACTGGGAACAGTCTTCGCTTTTATCGCGGGAATAATGGTATTCATTTCATTTGATCAGCTGCTACCAGCTGCCCAAAAATTCGGATCACATCACAGAGCACTTTACGGGTTAATTGCGGGAATGGTGGTTATGGCTGTAAGTTTGTTAATTGGAAGTTAAGAAGAAACTTTCGCTTTCTTCATGTCTTTGGCTATCATACCAAAAAAGCTAAGCAATCCACCTGCTATTATACCGCCAAGTGCTCCTTCAAAAACTTGCCATCCTAAATCTAAAAGTATGTGCGCTAAAGTTGGATTAGTATAAAAACTAATTCCAAAAACAAATGCAATCAAATAGATAAACATTCCCATAGGGGCCCCGACTAAAAGTCCTTTAAAATGCAATTTGTAATCAAATGGAAGCACTTGTGTCAGAAACGTTAATGCAAATGAAATGCAGAAATAAACTAAAGCCACCAATAACAAAAACACATTTTTAGGATAGGAGATTCTACTCAAATCATTCAAGATTACTCCATGCCAGAGATAGGATAGGGCGTAAAGAATCACGAACGTGAAAATCCATGCCAGAAAGAATGGCATTCTAAATTCTAGTTTTAGTTTTGAATTGTTCATCGTTATGCTGCAGTAGAAGCAATTACTAACTGCAAATTTAAGATTTTATCCTGCAATTAAATTTCTATTTTTACCAACTATGTTGTTCAAAAGTCTAAAACGTTTTTTACTTGTCGGTTGCGCTTTGCTTATGCTGTTTTCGTGCAAGAAGAGAAAGGAAGGTTGGCCAATTGATGCCTTGATTCCAATGATAGATAGTCAACTAGATCTAAAAAATATTTTTGAAGATGATCTCGTTCAAGTGCGAGAAAATGATTTACTGCATTTGGTATATGAAAATGAGATTTTAGATTTAAAATTAGCTGATGATTTTACAATTCCTGATACAACGATATCTCAAGTAAACGAAGGGCCGTCATTTAATCTGGCGTGGGATAAGGCAAACCCCTTGATTTCAGATACGAATGAATCAAAATTTAATATAACCAATGCCAACCTCACCTACGCACTCATTAAAAGTGGAAAAATAAAATTCAAAGTAACTTCTACTATTTCAGAGCCCACCATCATTACCTATAATATGAGTTCTGCCGAAAAAGAAGGCAAAATACTTTTGGTTAGCCGGAATATGCCTGCTGGCAGCCCTGGTAATCCTGTAGAAATTATTGACGAGATCGATTTATCAGGTTTCTTGCTAAACCTAAAAGGCAAAAACTTGAATGATTACAATACCATTTTCTATTATTTCACTGTAACCTTCGCTAATCAAGTTTCGCCATCTAATCTATACAATTACACGAATGCAGATGTTGTTACCATTGAAAACAGTTTTGTTGGAATCAATCCTGAAATGGTTAAAGGTGTATTTAACACAACTACTGAAAAACCAGATGAATCAAGTTCAGAATTTGATGCTTTTAAGCAAATACGATCTGGGAGCTTTGATGTACAGAAAGCAAAATTCTCATTTGAATTTGAAAATAGAATTGGAGTTGACCTCCAAGGATCGGTTAATAAACTAACTGCAATTAACTCGAAATCAAAAAAATCTGTTGATTTGAAAGGTGACTTTATTTTTCAATCATTAAATCTGGCTCGGGCTAAAGAAGACTATTCTTTGTATCAAGTTCCAATAATCCCCTCAAATTCAAGTTATGAATTGAGCGAAGAAAATTCAAATATTACAGATTTCATTGGTATTTTACCGAACGAGGTTCAATTCGACATGGATTTCACTATTAATCCCCTTGGTAATATTTCTGGCGGAAATGATTTTCTGTTTTCTGATTATGGAATTAAGGCAAAATTAAATATGAGTATCCCACTAAATGTAAGGGCAAATGATTTAGAATTGATTGATACTGTAGATTTCAATCTAGGAGACCCTGATGAGGGTTCAGAACTTATCGAAGGTGGTTTTGTTCGGGTTCATGCCTATAACCATTATCCCTTTAGAGCGGAAATTCAGATCTACACCCTAAATAAAGACAACGTAATTATAGATTCCCTAATGGAGGTGGGCTCAGAAATAAGTGCTGGCATTCCCATTAATAAAAAAGTATTAGAAGCAAAATATTCTGTGTTATCGGCTCCAGTAAATGTCAATAAAATTAATTTATTGTACCAAGCTGAGCGCGCCATTGTTAAACTAAAATTCAATACCGACGGCACTGAATACAACGACTTATATGCTAGTTACAACACTAAAATAAAGGTGGTAGGTGACTTTAAATATCGACTTATAATAAAATAAAATGCGTCGATTTATAATATTGATATTTATTTTTTCAGCTGGTTTGACCAAAGGACAAACAGACTTTTCTATTTCACAATTAGCCATTTCTGATTCTTCTAAAGCTAAACTTGGTCTTTGGGTTGAGCAATCATTCAATTCTAATGTAATCAACAATACTGTAGTATTTAGCTTGGCAAGAAAAAGCGGTCCTACTTATCAATCGATGCAAAACATGCGCAGTCGTGTTCAATCAACAAACCGCGGTGGGTACAATGGATATGAGCGTATTTATTATAGTCAAAAATTGAAAAGCAAAATTGATTCTGTAAATGCAACTGGATTCCTAAACGTATTTACCCACCGTCAATTAAGTACTGTTTTTGGAGAGGATCCACTGCGATTAATTGCATTCGGAAATAAAGATTTTGCTGGTAAAAATGCAAATCTTGATAAACTTGACTTGACCTTACTGCAGTATACGACCATTCAATTTGGTTACACCGTTGAAAAAAACGGGTACACTTTAGGGTTAGCTCCGGGTTTAGTTATTGGTAATAAGTACGGTTCTATAAAGAGCAATGGGGGTTATTTGTATACTTCGTCAATTGGAGATAGTTTATATACTGAGGTATCCGGGCAATGGAGTCAATCTGATACTTCTTCAAAGTTAATTTACGACCCAAACGGAATTGGTGCTTCAATTGACTTTTTCTTTTCAATGCCTTTTGATCTATTTAAGAAAAATGAAAATATCGGAAATATCACATTTGAAGTAAATGATCTAGGCTTCATTGTTTGGAATAAAAACACTTTGACATATGATATTGAAGGTGAGTATGGCTGGGGTGGTTTTAAAGCTCCTTCACTTTTTGACCTCAACGATTCTCTAATTGACTTGCAACGTCCCAATGATGTTCAAGAGAGTTTACTAAACTTCACAAATGTTGGCACTAAAAACACGTTTATGCCTATGCGGATAAGCGTTCGCTACCAAGAACAACTATCCGAAAAGGTTTTGCTTATCGCAACATTGCAGCATCGCTTTATGAGCCAAACTTTGCCGTTTTTAGGATTAAACCAAGAGATAAGAATGAACGATATGTCTAAAAAAACGGGATTGAATCTTAGGTTTTATGAATCATTTGGTGGTTATAATTACTTAGGATTAGGAAGTGGAATTTCCGTTGCACATCCAAAGTTTGATGTTATCGCTGGCACAAGAAACTTAGTTGGATTATTCAATCCAGAATACTTTAGTGGAATCAACGTTCATGTAGGATTTCAGTGGAAATTCTATTAAATTTCTAATCCTTGCGTAAGCAGTTCTTAGTCAACATTCTTTTTCTAATAAGTCTAAACGTACTTATAAAACCATTCTGGATTCTAGGGATAGATAGAACTATTCAGAATACCGTGGGTTCGGAAGAGTACGGAATGTACTTTGCCCTTTTCGGATTTAGCTTTTTATTGAATACATTACTCGATTTTGGAATTACTAATTACAACACTTGGTCAATTTCACGTGATCCTAGTTTTTTAAGAATTGGCTATAAAAAACTTGCGGTATTTAAAGTTCTTTTTGGTGGAGTCTATCTAATTGGAACTCTCGGTTTAGGTTTATTATCGGGATACAATGGAGTTGAATTTCAATTGTTACTTGGTCTTTCATTGAGCCAGTTTCTTTTAAGCTTTATTCTCTTTCAACGGTCAATTCTTGCTGGTCTACAAATATTTTGGTTAGACAGTATCTTTTCAGTTCTAGACAAATTACTACTTGTCATTTCATGCAGCTATCTATTATGGTTTAATGGAAATACCCTATTTCAAATTGAATGGCTTGTTCTAGCTCAAATTGGATGTTATGGATTTGTCTTGGTTATACTGCTATTGATTACTCAGACCAAAAGAAGTGCCCTACTCACTTCAGAAACAGCAAAATCGATAAACTTTAAAGCCATTATAAAGCAGAGTTACCCATTTGCGCTCATCATTTTATTTATGACGTTTTATTATCGGATAGATGCGTTTATGATTGAGCGTTTATTGGAAAATGGTGCTGAAAAAGCAGGCCATTATGCTCAAAGCTTTCGCCTTTTTGATGTAGCCAATAATTTTGTTTTTTTATTTACAGGCCTGCTCTTTCCAATGCTGTCTAAAGCTATTTCAAAAAACGAAAACACAAATGCAACAGTAAATATGGTTGCTCAAATCCTACTAATTCCAGCTATCCTCTTTATTCCCTTGAGTTTTGGATATGGTAATCAATTATTAAATATCCTTTATAATGATGTTTCTGAAGGCTCCTTCCAAGTATTGATTCTATTATCTATGGCATTCGCAGGTTTGGCTCTAACCGCTGTATTTGGAACTGTGCTGACAGCAGCAGGAAGACTCAATGAAATGGTTAAGATCACCTTTGTAGGCTTTGTTTTAAACCTGACGCTAAATCTGGTCTTAATACCTAATTATGAGATTTCAGGAGCTGCAGCCGCAAGCGGACTAGTTCAAATTGGAACAGGAATATTTATGTTGATGAAATGCTCCAATCTTCAATTAATCAACTTTCCTCTAAAGTGGCTTTTCAAATATTGTTTGGCTATAATCTTGTCTTTAGTACTAGTTTATTTCATTAAAGACAGTTTACAAACCTATTTGGAGCTGGTTATCATTCTACTTATTCAGCTAGGGTTAATCTTTGGGTTTCGATTGTTTGATCTAAAACAATTTACTATTTCACGATTCATCAAAAACTAGGGCATTGTATCTTGTACTAAGTAAAAGTCAGTAGCTGTCTGAATACTGCAATAAATGCTCACCGTTTAATAAACGCGCTGAAATGAAGCGGATATTTTAGATTAGATAAAGAGCTAATATATCGGACTAACAGAAACTACCTCACTCTTTAAAAACCTTAAACTCTTGGATTTCACCATTAGCATTTACCTTCAATGGGTAGAGTCCTTTTGACTGCTCTTCAAGATCAATCGTCTTTAATGCTGACTTAATAATTAAGCGCCCTGAAGTCTCCCTGCTTTAAATTACAAAAACCCCATTTTCTATTGAAAATGGGGTTTTTGTAAAACTTTGTGCTGAACGCTTATTTATTCAAAATAAACTTATTCATTGTTGTCCCATATTTTATAAAGTATGTTCCATTTTCAAATTCGCTTAAACTGAAAGAAACTTTATTAGAATCAACATTTAGTTCCTTTATCAATTGTCCTATTGGATTATAGATTTTAATACTCTCATTTGTGTTGAAATTGTTTTTAATCTCAACATAAACTAGGCCTGTTGTAGGGTTTGGGTATATGTTTAGAGCAGAATTCACTATGCTCTCTGAAATAGAAGTGAAATTAAATTCTTTACATTCTGACGTATCTGAACATATACTATCAGAAACAATAACAGCATAGTCACCACTAAAAATTGGTG
>Ga0307998_1001381_pt1 | contig 13011 bp, 11 predicted proteins | sample Davwhametageno37_FD_203147 | JGI IMG/M metagenome (GOLD analysis project Ga0307998, IMG submission 203147) | Marine microbial communities from Davis Island wharf, Antarctic Ocean - #37 | ecosystem: Environmental > Aquatic > Marine > Unclassified | place: Antarctic Ocean: Davis Island wharf...
TTTTCCACCTCCACCTCTCAATGTAGAATCGTCATCTTTCAATGGACTTTCAAAAGTCTTGCTATCAATATTTACTTTAGGTTTATATAGTTGTGCTAGAGACGTTAATTTGGCATCTAATATGTCTTTCCCCTCATTTACCCAAAGTACTGATAAATATGCTGCCTTTAATCTCATATTTGTTTCAACTGTTGTTCCACACCCGGTTGCCCCACCACGGAATACACACACAGGTTTTTTCTTTGAAAAATCCATTTCAAAATCATTTACATCTGATTTAGTATTTTCACAATCATCAGGATAAATATCGTTTGTTATCCGCAACATATCATCTTGTGTAGGGATCGGTATATCAAGGAAATCAATATTAGTACATTGTGATAATATAGGTGTATATATATCATGAATATATATTTGATCTAGTTTCTTATTACCCAATAGTTTATCGTATGGTTCTTGACCGTTTTTCCGGAATACAGGGAAATCTCTAGGTGAAAAAAAGAAATCCATATCATTCATTTTTTTGCCTTTTTTATTCATATCCTCAAGGAAATATTTTAAAAAATATTTAAAAGTTGTCTCAGTTTTATCTCCTTCCACTATATATTCTTTATCCTTACCTTTCCATTTACCCTTTCCTTTTCCATCACTTGTAAATTTTACTTTTGAACTACTGATAAAGCAATTATTCGCATACCAATGATACGGATTAGATACATTTCGTTTATCCTGTTTCAGCTGCTGCATGAGACCTGGATTAAGTCGTTCTAAATTTTCAGCCCAATTATTTTCATAATCTACATTACTAAATGGTAAAAATACATTCAATCCATTATTTTTAATTGCCACATATATGCCTTTTTTTACTTTATTAAATAAATATGAAAATGTATCATATGTAGAGTTTAAATTATAATTATTAAATAAAGTAAATTCCGGCATATTTATAGTATTTTTAGGGTAGGTTAATAATCTCGTTTTCAATGAAGCATATTTTTGAAATTGTATGGGATCTCCAGCGTGAAAATATACTTGGGAAAATGTCTCATATTTAGGATTTGATTTTATATCATTTAATTTTTTTATATATGTTTTGGGATCATAGATTTTGTCCAATGCTCTCCATGATACTGATTTATTACATTCGTCTTCTTCTCCTTTATTAAATTTATCCTCTCTTAACTGAAACTTATTTAGATCTAATATTTTAATTAAATCCATATAGTATATATTATAAAATTATATTATTTTTATCACTATCTAAAAAATCAAATACTTGTTTAATAATATCCATTTTATAATCACTATAATCTCTTATATGATTTAAACATTCATCTTTGGAAAACCATTTTATAGATTTTACTTCAGATATTTGCTCATTATTGTTTTGATTTATTTTTAATTCTTTATTATTATCTTTTATTTTGCCTATATAATAAACATTTTTATATCTTATTTTGTTTGATCCTATGTATTCTTCTTCTAGAGGCAGAATATTTTCATATAATACATAATCTTCATATTTGATATTTGTTTCTTCATTAAATTCTCTTGTAGCACAATCTTTATTCGTTTCACCTAAATTTCTTCGCCCTTTTGGTATTTCCCATTCATTATATTCATAATGTTTATCACATCTGTTTATAAAATATTCTTTATCAATATTTATAAATTTTTCAATACTGTTATTGTAATCTTTTGTGCATTCATTAAAATTATACCATAAACTGTTCCATAATTCTTGGAATGTACCATTTTTTACTTTTTCTCTTTCTGATATACTCATTCTATTAAATAATAATTGTGTATAATTATTATCTTCTAGTAGATATTTACCTCTTATAAATTCTATAAATGATATGGAATCTTTTCTTTCTATCATGATAATTTGTTTATCATCATTATATAAAATTATACCATAACTTAATCTAGGATTTTGACATTCTTTATATTTATGACCACGCTTGCCACAATTTCTACAATATATATTGTTCATAATTTTACTTATTAAAATATTTTTAAATACATAATTAACTAAATTTTAGTATTAAAATTTGATAAATATTAAAGATAAATATATAATAAATATAAAATGGACTCAAAATCATTAACTAAAACTAGTTTCTGTGGAAAAGAAATTGATAATATTACAAATAATGATCTTAAAAAACATATCTTAGATGATATGTGTAATAAAACTAATATCACATATAAAACTAGGTATGCTAAAATGTTTAACCAACAATATTTAAAAAATTTCAATAATCCTCATATTTTATGTTTAAAAACAATCGGATCTCCATATTTACTTTATTGCACTCAATTTAATGATGTCAATTACAGTTTTCTTATTGACAAAAAAATTAAAGACGGATATGAATATCCAAAAATATTCTTAGTTCATTATAGATTTAATAATGAAATCTTTAATGGTACATTATTTGAAACTGAATTATTGAAAAATAATGATGAAGAATGGTATTTATTAATTAGTGATATTTATTCACATAATGGAACATCTATATTTTTAAAACAAATTACTGAGAGAATGAATATTATTAATAATATATTTATGAATGATTATATAGACGATTCATTTTGTAATATTTGCCCAATTATAATTAAAAAATATTTTGATTATTGTGAAATTGATTATATTTTAAATGATTTTATACCAAATTTAAATTATAGAGTTAGAGGATTATATTTTATACCATTAAAAAGTTCTTATGCTAAAATATTATATTTCTTTAATGATCCTGAATACAAAAAAATAAATTATAGAAAATCTAAAAATATTTCATTTAGAATTATTAAAAGTTTTGAACCAGATATTTATGAATTATATCTGAATAATGAAACAAAATCATCTATTATTAAACATAGTTATGCTTCTATACCAAATATTAAAACATCCAAATGGTTAAAAGAATTATCAGATCAAAAAAAAGATATTAATGTTGAATGCTATCTAAATAAAGAATTTAATAAATGGGTACCTACTAAAGAAACAGATTATATTGATTGTATAAATGAAATTAACTAAGCTTCTGCACAATATGGGCAATAATTAGAATCTGCGTCCGAATATTCTTCATCCGAATCAACTGACATAACACATATTTCTTCTTCAGAACTATTATCTCCTTCAATATCTGTTTCTTCATAACATGATGTTTCTTCATCAGATGTTTCTTCACAACACGATGATTCTTCATCAGATGTTTCTTTACCACATGATGATTCTTCTTCATCCATATCAATATAATCATCCTCAGATGTATCCGTGACAGAGTCCCAACTACGGACATGTAAAGACTCATCCGATGCAATAGACATATCACTCCCGGAATTAGAAGAAGCATTCGATTCACTATCATCCGAATCATAATCAAGTATATTATTTAAGATATTTCTCCTGGGTGCATCTGGTGGAGTAGTCACAGAAGGTCTGACTTTATTTTTAGGTGTATTATGTACAGGTGTTTTAGGTACAGGTGTATATGGTTCTTTAATTTTAAGAGGCTTAAATACTGGACAACCACATTTCTTTTGAATTGATAGTTCATACATATTATCCAAAAGTTCCTTCATTTTAAAGATATTATCATCGATAATTTCATCATTCCCATCATAATTAAAATACCTCATTTCACTACGAATACATTCCAACATAGTGAGTTGTTCATATATTTTATTTACAACCTTAATTGTCTTTTTGTTTACATTTGAAGAATTTTTGTCCATCTTTAATTTTCTTTTATAATAAATATCTAAAAAATCAAATTTCAAATTTATTTAACCAGTACTTCCAAATCCCCTAGAACCTCTCTGCGAATTAGATAATTCATTTACTACTCTAATTTCAATAGGTTCTAATGTAGGTCCACATATCTGAAATAATCTACTTCCTTTTTCTATCTTAAATTCATAGTTTTTGACATTATCAACACATGCAATAATATTCCCTCTATATCCAGCATCAATAATCCCAACAGAATTAGCCATCCTTAATGGAGTCTTTATAATAGAAGATCTCGGATATAAATAATATGAAACATTAGTAGATACAATATCATCATGCAATCCTTCACACTGAATTTGTAAATCAATTTTTTCCATAGAACCTGGTGAAACAATTATATCTTCAGGACAAAATAAATCAAGTCCACTATCTCCTGGATGAAAGTGTTCATGATTATTATATAATGATTTTAAATAATCATTTTCGGTCTTTATTAATAATTTCATCTTATAAATTTATTTATAATTTATTTATAATTTATCTTTATATATTTTAATTTACACTTTCAATATACATTCGTATTTTCAAATATATATATCATATGGTAAATTTAATATAAAGTTTTATAATTAATAAAGTTTAGCTCCACCTCATCCTCCACCACCTTGACCAAATTTTAAGACCTTACCTCATCCACCGGATTGATCAGTAATAAAATTAACATTATAACTAATATTATATTTATCAGTTAATTCTTGTAATTTACTAGTTACATTTGTACCTTTATGATTTACTAAATTTTCTGTATTAATCCATTGACCGTAATTAGATACATCTGACAAAAAATATTGATCATTTTTCTTTATTAGAAATTTATTATTTATTCTAATATTAGTTTTGTTCATTTTATAAATTATAATATATATTTTTTTTTTATATTATAATTATATAAATGGGTACAGACGATATATTTAATAAATTAGCAATATCAGATTTAATAAGATTAGGTTACACATATGCCGTATTTATCTTTGTCGCGTTAATTTTAATTAAGTTCCAAACCTTAACATATCCACATGTTCTTGTTATGACTATATTATATATATTTTTCACATTTATTTCAGAAATATTATGGTTATATGCCTTTACAAAAAGATATAGATCAGACGCAGGAAAAGAATCGATGGCTAGAGATACATTCCATAGTGTATTGAATAATATATTACCATTTTTAGTATTAATATTTGGTTATGTAATATTAATAGATGCCTTCAGAACAGACCACTTTGCATCCGATGGTCAACATATTGAATTTTACATCAGATGTATATCTTCACTTGTATTTTTGGTAGCATATATGTATTTATTTTATGAACTAATTAGTCAACTGGATACATCTAAAGACGCTATAAAAGGATCTCCTTATGAAGGATGGCTAGAAGACCACCCTGATAATAATGCCACTAAATACGATAATATAATTGATTTATTATATAATTTATTCCAGCCAATTACTATTTTAATTATAGCTGCATTGATGTATTTTACAATCAGATCAACAAGTTCTACAGCAGCACCATCAGTACCTTCTCCCTAAAGTTAGTTAAAAATATAATTATTATATAATAATAAGATGAAAATAGCTATTTCAGGTCCAATGGGTTCTGGTAAAACAACTATCGCAAATTTAATAAAAAATGAATATCCATATTTTAATATTTTTTCTTTCGGTAAAAAAGTTAAAGACATAGCTAGTGAATTATTTGATATGGGAGAAAATACTAAAAATAGATCACTATTAATTAATATCGGCGATAAAATGAGAGAAATAGATATAGATGTATGGGCTAAACATGTTATTAATAAAACAGATAAAGAAGAGTTTTGTATAATAGATGACCTTAGATTTCAAAATGAATTGAATTTATTACAAAAAGACTGGGTTTTTATAATATTATACTTAGATGAAAATAAAAGATTAAAAAGATTAAAAGAATTATACTCTGATAATTACAATGATCATATTAAAAATATTAATCATTTATCTGAATTAGGTATTCTAAATTTCAATGATAAAAAAGTTATCCATATTAATTCGGGAGATTCGTTAATTAATATTAAATATAATATTAAATATTTTATAGATAATCAGGTGTCATGAATAAATCATTATGGATCGATAATAATATTGATATGATTAATTATTTTATTAATGAATTAATTATATTTATTGAAAAATATGATGATGAATTAAAATTAATTACAGATGAAGAAACTTTTTTAGATGAATTTGCTGAATTTTTATTTAATAATTATATTTTAAATAAAAATTTAGTTGAAGTTAATTATGATAATAATTTTGAATATTTTGAAATGATGTATTCTACTGATATAATAGATTTATTTAGTGAATTTAAAAATATAGCATATGGTTTTACAAATGATATATTTAATAATAAAAAAAATAATGAATCATATAGTTTATTAGAATTTATATATAATAATATAGAATTATTAGAAGATTATAATGAAGATAACGATAGTATAGAAGAAGATTTTGATGTAAATGATTTTTATTAAACTCTTTTATAAAATAAACAGTAAGGATTACTATTAAATAAATTACCTTCATCTATATCTGATACATTGGCATCATCATATTTATGCCACTTATTATCTGCTTCATTTCTACAAATAGCTGTATAATGACCACCTCCTAAGGAACCGGTATGGATTATAAGTCCACTTAATTCATAGTCCATGGAATTTTCTTTATAGTTTAAACAATAGTTATTCATATCTAAATTTATAGGATATTGAATAGAATTATCTAATACTCCATTAACATCATATTTTTTAATTAAAAATATTAGAATAGGAGGTAAATCCCAGAAATGCGTCTTTTTATCTATATTTACATATTCATTACATTTTTCACATGTAAATTTATTATCATCGTCTAAAGTTATTTTTTTTACATATTCATCTATACAATCATAAAATGAATTAAATTCTCTCATTATAGTTAGTGTTATTATAGATATTGGTTCATGATTATCTGTTGTCTTATTACATGAAGGACATTGTGTTAAACTCAATAAACTTGAATAGAATTGTTCTACAATATAAGAATAACTCTTTTTGAAATGTGTTTCTAGAGATTTTAAATTATTATAATATAATTTATCTAAAGTGTTTATTTTCTCACCTTGTATAGTCATAGTAACTGAGTGTGAGATATCATCATGTAAAAATTCTAAAAAATGATTTAAAAATTCAGAAGCGTCGTTTTGCGCGAATGATTCAAAAAATCTACCGTCGCTTATACATTTTTGTTTGAAAATATTTATTAAATTCATAAGACTAATTATATCAGTATATTCGGATGACCATATTTTATTTTGTATGTCTATCCATTCATTTAATAAAGGACTATTCTTTTTTTTATATTTAATAATTTGTTTTTTAAAGTTATTATTATTTAAAACATCTATATGTGATAAACATTGTATTGCAGAATTTAAATAACAAGTATTCCCATGATTTTGTAATCCATTATTCCCTGCTGACATATTATTTATAATAATATTTAAATATTTAAATATTATTTTAATTATCGCAAAATACCAGTGAGATAATTTTAATTATCGCAAAATACCATTGAGATAATTTAATTATCGCAATCACACGTTTTTTCATCTACATTATTTTTTACTCTATAAAATAAGGTACCCATTAATACCATAAGTAATAGTGCTAATAAAATAATTATAGTAATAGTTTTACAATCGCAAGGAATATTCATTTATAATTAATAATATATTTTTTTTTTGTAATAATAATATATATAGAATGAATGGCGGACAAAATGGTGGTGCTGAAATATCATTATTAAAAAGTTTTGAGGAGATGACGAAGATAAGCGATCAGCATAGTACCTCGTTAAAATTATTAAAGAAACAAGTGGACGAGGACGCTGCCTCGATTATAAGAGGTGCTGGTGACGGTCAGTCCCGTGTCGATGTCGCAGAAGTGAAAGAACTATTAGAGGAAGAGCCGTATTTCATACATATAAAAATGCTACATATGATGATTGACGAACTTAAATCTCCCCCCGCCGCTCAAAAAGGTATGAGCAGATGGCCACTGGGAAAGCAACCTAATGAAGTTGTGGTGGAAATCAATCATGAACCCGCCTTCCGAGCACCCTTAGACCTTACCGTCTTGGAGGACGCGATCAATAGAATCGGACATTCAGAGAAGATTGCCAATGCAGCCATCCGCCCCGAAGCCATCACCGATTGGAAGACGAACGAGTCGAGTTCTATAATCAAGTGGGGAGTACCCGGCGACCCATATAGCACACCCTATGATTTTGCGAATCTGGCAGGCGTCACAGAATTCATCACGAAAAGTCACATAGAACTGCGCCAACTCCGGAGAGACCTTCAAAACAGCCAAGTCTCGGCAGTAGCCGCCGGCACCCAAATTGACCTAGCAGGTGTACTGACCGGTCCTTCAGTGGTTCTACTAACAAAACTATTGAATAGTTTCCGTAAATTTATCTCTTTGCGCAATTTTATGAGTCTTGCCCTTGACAAGAAAGGGGATAAGTTCCGTGTGGGGTCGTTATATTATATAGGCACCGAGGAACCCGCCACCGCAGATGATAGTGTAGTCACTATCAGAAATCTGTTCAAATTAAATCAAGAAGTGATGCGGGTTTTGACTGAATACCTAGGTAGTACTGACGATGACGACCACTATTTTGCAGAAGCACTGCCACTAGCTAAAAATGTTTTTAACCCCGAGGCAGAGTTGACACTTCTCGTGGACGGCGCCGCCCTCGCCAACAGTCCATCGGATGCCTGGGAGAAATTATTTGACAACTTCAGATGTACCGATAATATTAGTCAATACGCATTTATAAAATTTGCTATCGACCAAGAAATTTTTACGAACACACGAGAAACCACAGCAAAACCCGGGTGGGAGGATTCGGCACACCCACCCGTGCCAATGACGCGGCCAGAAAATAAAAATGCGAGAATCAGGTTGAGTTTTTTTCCGGACTTTTTGGAAGAAATGAAAGTAGTAATACGTATGAAAAGAGCTATTTTGGACGCCTTTAAAGATATGGAAATAAACCCGATAAAGCACTTCCTCCAATCACTCGATGGTAGCGGCCCGACTGCACAACAAATTCCCCCATCCCGCCCAGGCAATCCTCAGACCGCAGCAGCAGCGAGGCAACTCACCGGCAGTAATGCAAATGTACCTCCGGGAGGGACTCCCGGCACAGGTGACCCCAAAGGGTCCCCAGATGACCCCGACGGGTCTGTACCGGACGAATTAAAATATATACACAATCTAAATATATCTTTAAAAGATTATTTAGAAGGTTTTAAAGGTGGCGTAGGACCAGATGGATTAGGTACCCTACTAGAAACACAAGGTCGTGTAGTTTCAGAAGTTTTACGAGCTATTGGGAATAATGATATTAAGAGTACTTTTTCTGCAGAAGAAATTACTAAATTAAGATTTGAAACACCCGATTCAGGTTTCAGTACAGAGTCTGGTAAAAAGAAACGGAAACTAGAGTTTAGATTAACGAATTCTGCCAACGACTATTCAAAACTCCCTAAAAAAATATCGGCCGACAACATAGAGAAACATACTACTTTTGGGAAATATTTAGAAGATTTTACAATAGCTTTGTTTAGTGCGCTAAGTTTTGATCCTGAGAAAACATTATCTTATTTTAAAGAACTTGGACGGACAGAACTCACGGAAGAAAGCGATGGGTTTAAAATTACTTACTTTTTATCGTCTGATTTAACAGAAAGTGCCGAAACACTGAAAATATTACAAAAGAAGATTTTAACTGCGGATACCGTAGATTTGGGACCAGACTTTGGTGGGAGATATGGAATTAATTTACTCGCGGGCAAGCGCAAAGACAAGGAAGGTACCGTATTTGATATTAAGTTGCCCAAACTTGTGCCGACGACGACGCCATGGGCGGCGGGTTCAAATGACCTCTGGCAGGTACTGCCCACATATTTTGGATTTGGTCTCAAAATGGAAAAAGACGCGAATGGGAACGACATATTGCCACGGGCGGCAGAACTATCAAGGCGAGGGTACGCAATGTACGACCCGGATATATCCGTGCAGATTGAAAATATGATGAATATTTGTAATGATGGCGTGTGTGACATTATAAAAATAGACAACGTACCGTTGATCCGTCTCGACGGTGGCCTGAGACCCCCCAGCGAGTGGAAAAAAAATACTCTTCCCGTTTTTGACACCCCACAAGATACTGTTGTTACTTTTACTTTCAGATATTGGCGCGACGCACAGCGGCGAGACGCACATTGGCAAGACGACATGCACCGCGGAGGAGCGCCCCTTGAAAAAGAATATCCATTAGATCCTACATGGGAATCAGTAGGTGTAGGGACTTCTGATGTGATCCGACAAAAATTTACAGATTTTTCAAGATTATTAAATTATACAATATCAATAAATCTCGTTAATCAATTTACTAAAGGGATTAAACCCGACCCCATTATAGTTCAAAATCGCCAACTCACCAAAATTATTAAAAAACATTTGAGTACCATATTTCCAGGAGATATATCGGTGGAGACAGGGTCGGGCGAGGGTCAGGAGAACGGGTCAGGTACAGGGACAGGGACAGGTACAGGTACAGGTACAGGTACAGGTACAGGTACAGGTACAGCCAGCGCAGCAGAACTGAAGCGGGCTGCGGACGAACTGGCAAAAGTAAAAGCAGCGGCGGCGGCGGCGGCAAATAAATCGAATATAGTCTTACAAAACGCATTAAATCAAAAGGCAAAAGAATTACAAGCTATAATTAATAAACAACAGATATCGCCCACAAAATCCCCACCCCCCGCCGCCCCGACCCCTAAAAAACCCTCAGAGGGTTATCGAAAACCTGGGCAACCTGAAAAACCCGGACAACAACCTGGTCAACCTGGTCAACCTGGTCAACCTGGTCAACCTGAAAAACCAGGTGAACCGGGTGATCCAACCCGGACACCCGATGAATATAAACCAGACGGAGGAGTGATAGAACCAGCAGATGATAAAAATAAGGACGACGAAGTTGATAAAATTATTAAGAGGAGAATAATAACAGACGATGAAGACGATGCTGAAAAAGAAACCGAAGAAACCGAAGAACAAAAACAAAAAAACATTCTAGTGGATTTATTTAAAAAATCACCTGACGGGACCATCCAAATGACTGATCAAGAATTAGAAGATTTATTAATTGATCAAATTAAAATAACTCATAAATATGATTTATTAAAACAAGAAACATTTAAATTACTAGAACAAAATCCTGATAAATTAGAACAAGAAAATAAAGAAAATAAAGAAAAAATAAAATATCTAGAATCTAAAGTATTTGAAATATTAATTCAATTTATAAATAATCAAAAATCTCAAAAATATAAAGGTGTTAATTTAAGAAATTTAAACAGTAAATTACTTCAATATATTAAAGAACTTAAAGGAGACGATTCTGATATAAGTTTAATGAATACGGAAAAACATATAGAGATTCTTGAATCTTTGGATTCCGAAACTTTAACCGTTCAAAAACCAACAAAGTCTAAATCGAAAACGAAAGGACGAAAACAATTAGGTAAAAAATCGATGAAACAAAAAAAACATGTATACAATAAAAAGAAGAAGACTTTGGGTAAAGACAAACGGAAAACTAATGGGAAGAACAAGAAAACACCAATAAAAGAGAAGAAAATATCAATTCTAAAACCGAAAAGAACTCCTGTAAAAAAGCGCATAGGAAGTCCTAACAAAGCAATCAAAAGGAAAATATCACCCAAAAATCTACAATTAATAAAAACACCACAGAAACAATCTAATTTATTACCTTATAAAACCATATAATCTTTTCAGAAATCCCTAATAATAAATTACCAATAAATTACCAATAGATATTAATTTAATAAATAATAAAATATTTTAATTATATATATATGCCTCAGCGGAGAAACTTAACTAAAAGAAAAGGGAAAAATATACGGACCTTTCAACCTCGCCGACGTAAACTAACTAATAAAAAGAATAGAAAACACCAAAAGGGTGGAGAAAACAAAATAAGTCAAAAAATACAAGATATTTTCTCTAGCAATATTGTGGGATATTTACCATTAACTAGTATATTTATAAATAATTTACAAAATAAATATGTTCACATGGTTGACTTAATTGAATTGAGAAGAATCGTAGATAGTGAAAAATACTTAATGACATCTAATATAATATCTAATATTTATAAAAATAAAGATATCATGAATCTGAGTAATATATATAGTAATATTAATTTGTCTATAGTTGATTCTTCATTGAGTGAAAATATTAAAATATTATTTCAACATATAATTGATTTTAATATTAATAGATATGTTAAAACAAATGTAGATTTATATTCAGTTATAACTAGTAATTCTAGATATGACGATGCGTATGAAACAGAAATAAATATGATATTAATGGACAAATTATTTGATATTAGAGATTTAGATGATACATTACAAGAATCTTCAAGAATATTATCATCAGATAAAACTTTCAAAGATATAGTAACATCTAAGTTAAAAAATTGTTCTAAAAATCCAACTTCATTATTTGATTTATTTACAGGTGATATATCATTTAATAGTAATAAAAAATGTGCAGCACCGAAGGATGTATTATTAAAATTCGATAAACAAAATGTAGTATTCTTAGCAGATGAATTAATAGACATACCTTCAAAAGATAAAATAAAATTATTAATATTTTATGAACACAGATTGGCTCTATTATCAAAATATTTTTCATTAGAAGTATTAAGACAGAAAAATACAAATAAGACTACAATAAGGAAATTGTTAAAGAAAATATATTATTTGGATAAGAATGATAATAAAAAAGAACAAATGGGAGGTCAACCAGTCATAAAAGGTGAAGATGATGTAGACAATGACGAGGACGTTAATGAACCTGGTTTATTTGATGTTCCGCCTCCACCGCCTGGATTACCTGGAAGCGTACCCGTTCCTACACTTGGAGGACTACCGCCTCCGCCGCCAGAACCACCTGGAGGACCACCTGGAGGACCACCTGGAGGACCACCTGGAGGACCACCTGGAGGACCACCTGGAGGACCACCTGGAGGACCACCTGGAGGACCACCTGGAGGACCACCTGGAGGACCACCT
>Ga0307998_1001383_pt1 | contig 13003 bp, 10 predicted proteins | sample Davwhametageno37_FD_203147 | JGI IMG/M metagenome (GOLD analysis project Ga0307998, IMG submission 203147) | Marine microbial communities from Davis Island wharf, Antarctic Ocean - #37 | ecosystem: Environmental > Aquatic > Marine > Unclassified | place: Antarctic Ocean: Davis Island wharf...
CAAAAATCGATTCTACTGTATGCAATGTGCACTCAGAAGCAAAACAGCGGTCCTTCAGAAAATGAGCGGTACCGTCTTGGTCCAATGGCAGAGTACCACTTACTGCAGGTGAGCAATGAAATTCAAGAACTTAAAGCGTATAATACTATCGGTCGATATTCTGTATAGTCCATTTCAAACGATACTGGTCTGGAAAATATTACCGACTTTAATACTAATGAAGCTGACAAGTTACAGCAATTCGTTGCAAAAATTACTGGCAAACAAATTCCTGAAAAAGACACAACGGATTACATGACTAATTACGACCGGCCTTCACTTGATACAGAAAACCTTTGCGGAAAGTTTGAATATAGCCTAGTCAGAACATCCGCAATTACGATAGGTCTTTTTAATGCGCAAAATACAATTGTCCGAGAACTACTGAATACACCTGCAATGCCCCGAGGTGAGCATTCTTTAAACTTTGAATTTGACATGTCGGCATATACCAATCAAGTTTACTTTGTGCGCCTTATTATTGATGGTGAAATAAAGTTAAGCTACAAAATTAACACCTAAAGCATTAAAGGGTAGTATCTGATATAATTTTTCACGCAAAAGCAAATCGTAAAATCCCATATAATTTGAAAACTAAAAACACCTAACCTAAGAAAAATTCCGCCTAAAGTAACACCAGTAAAATAGATGCATTCCAAGCCCTAAATCTTTATATTAAATGTGTGCCATCGGCAGCATATAAAATTTCAAAAAAGCTCACACCATGAAGAGTAGTTTTCCAGTATTAGAACCTAAAATAACAATTTTAGAGTAATTTCTCAATGTACCCGAAAAGAGGGTTTTAGGGCGCTTTCTCACGCAGATTTTATTACGTATCCTGAAATTAACTTCGACACTACTGCGTCCTACAAAGAGCAGACGAATTGGTTCGCAGACCTCGAGAAAAATGAAAGGGAAACTTGGTGGGCTAGTTGTTCCAAAATATGACAAGATTTCGGGTGCCGGAGGATTGAGCGATTTAAATAAAGAATAAAAAGACAGAGATAGACTTCAAATCCGATATTTTCCCAATAATGAAAAAACAGCATAAGCGCATATTATAATACTCTTATTGAAAAACAAACTCTGTTCAAATGGCAATCCAAGTAGATTTTCGACAAATAAAATCATGCTCATAGACCTCCATTTGAAAAGTAAAATAATGCTACAGTCAAAAAAATATACGGCACATCTAGAATGATCAATTATGCGGCTTGCTCTAATTACTAACATCCAAATTCTTTGAAAATAAATTCCTAAATTACACTTGCCCATATCGATATCCTAAAGATAATTGTTTCACTACTGTTAACTGCACTATGAAATCAAATAAAATTCTTAGCTATAACGAATTAGTTGAACTCGTTGCTACGTTACGAACTGAAAAAAAGTTGTCGCTAAGTGAATTCAATCCGGTTTTAATCGCACAGGATTATAGGAGGCTATTCGATAATGCTACAATTTCAATTTGGAATGAGGATTTTACGCTGGTATGCGAACAGATAAATGATCTTAAGAAACTCAACATCCCTGATATTAAACAATATCTAAAGCAGAACCGCGAGGTATTATTTTCACTGCTCTCAAAATTGAAAATAAACAGTGTTAATAAGGCTACTCTAAAGTTGTTTGAAGCGGAAAATGACCAAGAATTTTTAAACAACATACAAACTACGTTTGGAGAAGGAGCAAATAATGTCTCTATCGACCTTATAGCAGCAATTTGGAATGATAAAAAGTCATTTACATCAGAAGTAAATTATAAAACGCTGAAAGGGGTTGAGTTTGCAGCTTTATTTTCAATTCATATTCCCCAAACAAAACTAGAGCAACGGACAGTTCCTGTAACCATCCAAAGTATTCAAGCATTAAAAGATGCTGAATCTGCAAAAAGAGAATCCTTAGTAAAATTAGAACAAGCTCAGAAAATAGGGCAGATAGGGAGTTGGGAAAGGGAATGGGAAACTGACAATGCAATCTGGTCAGATGAGATGTATCGAATTTATGGCGTTAAAAAAGGAGAATTTAAACCTACCAGTGAAAATATTGATAAAACAATTTTGGAAGAAAGTAGAAGTAAGATGAAGAATGCTGTCGCCAGATTATTAGCAGGAGAAGTAGTAGATTCATTTGAATACGAAATTATAAGACCAAATAATGAAATAAGAGTTTTAAGTATAATAGGCTTGCAAATGTGCGGTGGGATTATATTTGGTGTAACACAGGATATAACCGATAGAAAAAAAATAGAGAATAGACTAAATGAAGCTCAAACGTTAGCCAAAATTGGTAGCTGGCTTTTTAATAGTTCCAATCAAAAGATTGAGTGGTCTGACGAAACATTTCACCTTTGGGGTTTCGATATAAAGAATGGTGCACCTGATTATGATGCAGTAATTAACCGAATTCACAGCGATGACCAAAAGTTATTTCATACCGCTGTTGACAAAGCTATTAAATTAGGCATACCCTATGATATTGAGCATAGAATTTGCCTTCCAAATGGAGAACGAAAAGTGGTAAGAGCTATTTGTAAACCTATATTGGGAGTTAACGGAAAAGTGGTCAGCTTAGCAGGTACTAGTCAAGATATTACTTCAACCAAACTATTTGAACAGGCTCACGTCAAGCACCAAAGACTTAAAGCAATGGGAGAAATGGCCTCTTCTATCGCTCATGATTTCAACAATTCCTTACAAGAAATGATGGGTAATTTAGAAATTATAAAATTTCAAAAAGATTTGTCAGAGAGTACCGTTGAACATTTAAATAACATTGGGTCTATAATAGGGGATGTTGCAGACAGAGTTAGTGAGCTACAGAAATTTAGCGATACAGAGCACACTAACAAAAATTATAAACCTCACCATTTGAATACATTAATCAAAGAAAGCTTGAACCAGTCTCGCCTACTTTGGAAGGATGCCATGGAAAAAGAGGGAGTGAGAGTAAATGTTATAACTCACTTCAAGAAGATTCCAAGAATTAACTGCACGAGTGGAGAATTAAAATCCGCTATCTACAACCTAATTAAAAATGGCATAGAAGCAATGCCCAGCGGTGGGGATCTTATAATTAAAACAGGCCTAAAAACTGGAGGTGTGTATGCAACTTTTACTGACACAGGTATAGGCATGAATGAAGAAACCAAATTAAAAATATTTGAACCATTTTTCACAACAAAAGGATTTGAACTAGGGAGAGGTTTAGGTTTGAGCGGAGTTTATAGCATTGTAAAAAAATACGGAGGAGAAGTAACTGTTACCTTCTCTGAGCTAGAAAAAGGAACTACCATTGAAATTGTTTTTCCCATAAGTGACAAAGATGATTCCGAAGTCGTGATTCAAAGTAAACCAAAAGAGAAAGGGTTATACAATGTTTTATGGGTCGATGATGACTTACTTATATCAAAATCGTCCTGTATGTTAGTAGAGTCGATAGGTCATAAATGCACAACTGTAAACAGTGGAGAAAAAGCATTGGAGTTTCTCCATAACAGCACCTGCGATATTGTATTTACAGATATAGGAATGCCTAAAATGAATGGATGGGAGCTAGCCGATGCCATTCGAAAAAGGTATGGAAATAGTATAAAAATCATAGCTGTTACAGGCTGGAACATTGAAGAGAAAGAAAAAATAAAACATGGTATTAACTTGGTGATGCAAAAACCTTTCTCACTGGAAGAGCTCGAAAAAGCGTTTCTACTTTTATAAACCCATCTTTCAATAAAGCGCGGAGCTGCTCTATTTCTATTTAAGCGAACCTAAAGTCAACTTCACTTTACTCACAATTAAACTAAATGAATTTCTCAGATAAAATAAGATATAAGAAATTCTTATTTTTTAGATAACCGAACTAAAGAACGGCATTGTGTCTAATTGAAATAATAAATAGATCTATAAAGCTCATGGGACCGAATTAGAGAGGGAGCACATAAGATATGAGTTGTTTATTTCGGCATCTAACATCAGCGTTTGAGACTTGCCTATAGACTCTAATGTGGTTTATTTTTCTACCATACGGAAAGTTCAAATTGGATATCTTGAGGAAGAGTTGTAAAATCCATTTTCCACTTGGACAGATCATTTACATCCTGATGAATCTGATAAAATTCAAAATAATGTTAATGATTACTTAGAAAACCCTTGAGGGGAGTATGTTAATGAGTTTCGTTTTCGTCACACAAATACCTCATAATTATGGATATAAGCTCAAGCTGGAGCGGTAAAGGCAATAACAGGTAAGGTTATTCATTTATATGGTGCACATACTGTTATAACTAAAAGAAAGCTGAGCTAGAAATCAAGGAGATTAATAAAAACCTTGAACAGCTTGTTTCAGATAGAACAAAAGAACTAAAAGAAACTGTAAGTGAATTAAGTAAAGAGATTAAACAAAGGGTTACTGCCGAAGAGGAAATTAAAAGCGCATTGCACGTAAAAGGAATACAATTAAAAGAGATTACACATCGGGTAAAAATTGACTTGCAAATAATATCAAGTCTTGTCAATTTACAGAAAAACATGACAAATGACGAGGTACCCATTGAGCAGTTGAGTCAAACAGCCAATAAGATACAAGCTATGGCTTTAATTCATGAGGCTTTATATAAATCAGATGAATACGAAAAAGTGCATTTTACATCCTAAGTCGACTCACTTATCGGTAATCTTTCATTCCCTTTTGTCAATTCTCATGTCTCAATACATGCCGATATTGACGACTTTGCTCCTAATCTTTTTACTGCCACAAGTTTCGGAATGATTGTTTTGGAATTACTAACTAACTCCGCAGAAGATTCATTGCTCAATCGCTCTGATGGTGAAATAAAACTAACAGTAAAATCGGTTGATCAAAATAATTTAACACTAATTGTTAGTGACAACGGCATAAGCTTTCCCAAAGGGTTCAACTTTAAAGAAGCAGACTCCTTAGACATGCGACTAATCCTAAGTTTAACTGAACAATTAAACGAAGAAATAGAGTTATTGGGTGGCACAGGTAATACCTTCAGATTAACTTTCGAAGGAAAATAACTTAATCCTTTTACATATTCAATAACAACTAAGATTTCCTGTTAGCGTCGAGAACAATAGACACTTTTTGTAAATCACCATCGTAGCTCTTTAAAGTGAGTGTTATACAAATAAAAAAAATATGCAATCATATAACAAAATCTGCGAACCTGAGCTCAATCACCGTTAAGGATTCAAAAACACCGATAAATAATGAGATTCGATCGAGACTAATGAAGAAACTGCAGGCTATTTGAACTAATTTTTAGACATAAAATTGCATTTTGTAAGTATAGTCCTAAAAATATTTTATTGAAAATATAAATACAATACCCTGTATATTAGTAAAATGCTGACCTTTATCAATCTATATATCAGCATCATTTTATTATAATTTCTAAAAATATAAATCGCTGACTAATAATTGAACTCAAGTTAAAATAGTAAACAGCGATTAGCCTTGTTAGTAGCTCAAGCAAATCATTCTTTGCAATAATGTTCTCCTCCAACACCTTCTATTGCTGTCGGTATAAAGTCCTATTTTTATATATTAGCAACAACGCCCCACTTTGCGTTTAATTCACTCGACATAAATAAAGCTTAAAACTAGTATATGAATTTGAATTTAGCAGTACTTATAGATGGAGACAATATACCCTCTGCCCATGTAAAGGAAATGATGGAGGAAATTGCCAAGTACGGAAACCCAACTATTAAAAGAATTTATGGAGATTGGACAAATCCCCATTTGTCGAAATGGAAAAATTTACTGTTACAGAATGCAATTACACCGATTCAGCAATATGCCTATACCACAGGAAAAAATGCTACTGATTCAGCTATGATTATTGATGCCATGGATATTCTCTATTCTGAAAAAGTAAATGGGTTTTGCTTGGTCTCTAGTGACAGTGATTTTACAAAATTAGCTACCAGATTGCGAGAAGCAGGGATGCAAGTAATTGGAATTGGAGAAAAAAAGACCCCACTCCCTTTTATAGTTGCTTGCGATAAATTTATTTACATAGAAATTCTTAGAAGCCAAACAAATAAGAAGGAAAACGTGAATAAGAAAAATGAAATTGAAGAGAGTATCGATAAAATTACACCGAATGTAATCAAGTTATTGTCTGCGACTATTACAGACTCATCAGATGAAGATGGTTGGGCATTTCTAGGCGATGTAGGAAGCTTGCTTCAAAAAAAACAACCCAATTTTGATTCAAGAAATTATGGATTCGAAAAGTTGACACCTCTAATTAAATCTATAGGAAACTTCGAAGTTGAACAGCGCGAAAACTCAAAGAGCAAAAACAAATTAATTTTCGTAAAAAACAAGGAAAAGCATAGTCCAAAAACTAAAAAGTCATAGCGGACTTATTCAATAAACCTGCTAATCAATCAAACAATTGTCTCCTATAAAAAAAACCTAAAATTCACCAACAAGAATTCCTATTAGTTTCTCATTACTAAGAGCGATTTTAACTTCTAATTAAAGCACTAAAACAGCTGTTTATTCTCTTAAAGTACTTAAACACAATGCTGTTTTTTGCCGATCATCCAATCTACATCTTAGGCATAACTAAAGACCACTTAAAGCTTTAGAATTAGTCTAATTAAAGTAAATTGCCAGCATATCAAAAGTGAATATTATGCAAGAGAATAGAATACTAGACTACATAAAAGATGTGTTAGAGAATATGCCAACTGACTGGTTAAACATAACAACACATCGACTAGATATTTATGATGAAAAGTTGGCCAAAACCCAGTTTTTAGACCAGTTTGATATCTTATTTAATGACAACAATTCTGAATTATCATCGCTGATTGAGTTACCAACTGCTTATGACTATATTCGATTAGGTCATCCATTATCCTGTATTTTAGAATGGGGAGTTGCTAATTTACACCACCTAAATCAAAAATGTGTCATCAGTTTTTCATCAGAGACAATTCCCATTTTAGCAATTCTTAGAAAAAATTTATTAGACAATAAGAATACCCGAATTGTTTATTCCGGTGAATTACCAAACTTCTTTGACGCTGAAGTTTTGAAAAGTGTTTACGGTTACACTTTTGATCTAAATAGCGTTGAAAGCTTAAGTGAAATTTCAGAGTTTGATGGAAGTACAATCTTCATTTCAAATCAAGATGAAATTTCCAATGTTGCGCTCATCCCAAGTGTTGACTTTTTTGTCACCATTTATTCCCCCTTGGGAAGTATTCTACTTGTAAATGGCGAGAAAAACAAGAGCTATATTTCCGACATACAGCATGTCAGAAGAAGAGAGACGATTGCGATGACACCTATAAATTCTCTAGTTGCCTTAAGATCTCTAACGGAAAAAGCCAATTTGTACATTGAGCAAAGTAATGTAGAGAACAACAAAGCGGTTGTTTTAAATTCAATTGCAACAATTACAGGTACCACAACACCTGCTTTAGTAGCTTCTAGCGGCCTATCTATGCAATACGCAATAATGATGGGACTTATTCACGATGCAATAGAGCAACACAAAGGAAAAGCCATTAAATTTATAGTTCCTACAAATTGTTACGGCGGAACAAATGACCAAGCAAGAAGAGTTGCAGCCTGCCTTGATACTGTTGAAATTGTAGATTTAGCAGTGGATGGAGAAAGCGATATGGTTCAAAGCATAGATACTGTTTTAGCTGAAATTGCTAACGAAGATGCTGTTCCTTACATTATCGCTGAAATTCCAACAAATCCAAGAGTTGAAGTTCCAAATCTTGCACAGTTAAAGGCTGTCTTAAGCGTTGAACGTAAAACGGCCACTGGCAAAGTTGCTATTGACCCTGTCTTTATTTTAGATCAAACCTTCTGCCCTAATGTGCTCTTTTTAGGCGAAGGAGAAATACTTTCGACAGTTCGTGCAATTTCGTACGCTAGCGGGTCAAAATTCCCAAGCGGTGGGAAGTGCACTGCAGGGTATTGCGTTGCAAATAACAAAGCAGCAGCGTTGATGGAAAAAATAGAATTACATCTAAACCTTTGCGATAATGAAGCAACCGAGCTTCAATACGAAATATTGGCGAAACAATTGCCTTCTATGAATCAGAGAATTCAAGATGCGTATGTCAATACACGTGAATTTGTAACTTATATTAACAAGACTTTACCCGAAGCAAAAATTAATTTCGTTTCAGAGGAACTAGCAAGTCAAGAATTTACTCCTTCTGTATTTTCCCTAGACCTTCCTACTAAAGGGAATACACATGAAGAAAAGGAAGCTTACAAAAGAGAGTTGAATCATAAATTAATCAACTTAATGATTACAGAAATTCCAACGGAAAGTAAATATTGCGTGAGCTATGGACAGTTAAATGGATGTTATTGGACTATACCTGCAACATCAACTCAAGGGACTACTAAAGAAGGTGACAAAGATTATATTGCTCGTGTAGCGCTTTCACCCAATATGAACCTTGACCTTCATAAAAAAGTCTTTTTAAGCTTTGTTGAAAGCATTTAACATTTTCAATAGATGTCCAAACTTATTGACCGAGAAGTATCACCACATATGCTTAAAAAACACAAACCTTTTATAGGGTTTGTGTTTTTAGTAAATAAGATGTTAAGCAGGTTTAATTTACAACTTTCGTCACATACAAACGTTACGAACACTAAGAAGAAGTAAAACCTTCAGAAAGTAGATGCAATCATTTATACATTACTTTTTTCACTTTGGATTTACTTTTATTATAGCATTCGGGTTCTTTAGAAAAGAATGGAAGAAAGTGTATCTCATTCTGATAGCAACCATGTTGGTTGATCTAGATCACTTATTAGCGAATCCAATCTTTGACGCAACTCGGTGCAGTATCAATTTCCATATTTTACATACCTATCGTGCCATAGCAATATATATTCTACTTCTGTTCCTTCGAAAACCCCTGAATATAATTGGAGTTGGCCTGCTGTTTCATATGTTCACTGATTTTATAGACTGTTTAATGATGCATTATCGCTGCAAAGAGTGTTTTGCAGATGCTCCGTCAATAGAATTAATAAACTCCATTTCAATATGAATCGGAATCTGCTCGCCAGCTTAATTAATTAATTCCAAAAAAACAGATATACTAAAGCCAATTAATTTCTCAAATTTGAAACCCTCATTGAGATCTGCAGAAACAATATTCTTATTCCATCCTTACCATTTTTGATAGTAGTACCTTCACCATCTACTTTTTTAACCAATCTTTAATTATGAATTGTCTATTAACCGGAGGAACGGGAATTGTTGGAAGCCACATCATATTTGAATGGATTCACAAAGCGATTGTTGACAAAACGGTGAACCATCTTTTTGTTGTTATTCGAGATAATGAACTATCTGCCCAACAGCGGTTACTAAATATTTTAAAAGATAAGTCTCGTCCAGACTTTCTAAATAATCATACATTGGAAGCCTGTTTAGAAAAAGTAACTGTAATTACTCAGGACCTAGCTACGTTAACGAAAGAACATTTAAATGAATATGATTTCGACACCGTTGTTCATTGCGCAGGGTCTACGAGCTTATTGCACACTAGCGACTCAAAAAAGAAAGTACACACTCAAAATTATTTAGTAACGAAGCAACTTTTACAAGAGTTGCCCCAAAATGTAACTCGTTTCCTCTATATCAGTACAGCCTATTCTTTCGGAATCCAAAATGAAAAAGTACATGATGTTATCGAGCAGTATGATGTCAAGCATTTCAGAAACCCCTATGAACAATCTAAATATGAGTGTGAACGATATGTTAAAGAAGCATGTAATGACAAAAATATAGCCGCACAAATTTTACGACCTAGTATTATTTGTGGTCGTTTAATTGACATGCCATTTTATGAGACTCCAAAATTTGATGTATTCTATTCTTGGGCTATCTTTTTAGATAAGTACGCGGAAAAAGCCAAAGAAAATTTTAGAATTTGGATTGACAAAAAAAGCGGATTGAATATCGTGCCAGTAGATTTTGTTTCTAAAGCGGTTCTATATGCATTTCTAAACCCGGATATTAAAGAACTTAACATTGTTAATCCAAAGCAAATCTTACACAAAGATTATGTTGGAGATGTTTTAGAATCGTTTAACATTAACTCTTATGAGTACATTGAAGAGAGGCCTGAAAACCTGACTATTTTCGAACAGTTATATTACAAAAGCATTGGGGGCCTTTTCGAAAAATATGTATCTATACCTGATTTACAATTTCAGCCTGACCTTATCTTAAAGCTAATAGACCAGTTAAAATTAGATCCTACTCTTGGTGTTCACAAGAATTTTATGAACTTGATTAATTTCTCAGTAGAAAAAAAATTTAAGAAGAGTTACTAATATACTTCAAGATTGAATCGCCAGCGAAGTAATTTATTATTTGACAACGCATGCAAAAAGAAACTCTTCACAACATTAAAACCGAAATTTGATCTTCTTTGTAATTAGCACTGAGAATTTTATATTGTAATAAGCACACTAGGCCAGTCGCAAAGTTCAAAAGTAAATTATCCTCAAAGCAGGCATCATTTCTAAAGGCCTCATAAATAATTATTTATGCGTAAGTAAATTATTTTTAGACATTTGAAATCATTGCCCTTTAATGTACACTAGCACATGAATAACCAACTGATTTTCGGCTTCAAAACAGCTATTTCCACGATAAATGTATCAGAAAAAATCAACAATCCTTTTACATCAGAGATCCCTGCTGTTGCCGCAATAGCCGCTCAAGAGTTTCAACAGTTCATCACTCAAGAATCTCAAAATTGGAAACATGATTTTTTCACCGAAAAAGGAAAGATGTTTGGTGTTCTTGTTGTCCAAAAAAAAGATAAGACTTATGGCTACGTAGCAGCTGTCTCCGGAAAATTGCCCAACAACATTAAGTGCGATAAGTTAGTCCCCTCAATTTTTAATGATTCCGCTGATGACTTTTTTATTAATAGAGGGATGAAAGAACTAACTAGAATTGGTGAGGAAATTAAAAAATCTGGTTGTCAACTTGAGATTGATGCACTGAAGAAAAGTCGAAAAGAAAAGTCAATCAAACTTCAAGAACAACTCTTCAGAAATTATACAATTTTAAATCTATTTGGAATTGAAAAGAATGTAATCGAAATTTTCAAAGATTCATCACATGGCAGCCCGCCCTCAGCCGCAGGAGAATGTGCTGCCCCTAAATTACTACACCACGCTTTTAAGCACCAATTAAAACCAATCGCCTTAGCGGAATTCTGGTGGGGCACCCTTTCTGAAAACACAGAAAGAAACCACAAAGAATTCTACCCCGCTTGTAAAAATAAATGTCGACCAATCCTAGAATATATGCTGGATAACACAGAATTATTTAATGTCGCTAATTAATTGATATGAGACTAAATGAAGTCGATTAACAAACACATGACTAGGTCCCAGTAGATAATAAAAGGCAGTTAAATGAAGTCAATCCTTTTAGATCAATCTAATTGAACTCAAGGTAAATAATACAATAAAACATTGTATGGCTGTTGCTAAAATGTTTTCATCATACCATCCGATAAGTAATTGTAAATAAAGCAAGCACTGCTCCATGACGATTACAGTGCTTTTAGAGTGTGGTATTCCGCTAAACCTAAAATCATAACATAAAAAAAGCCCATCCCGAAGTTATCGGAATGGGCTTTTAAATTCTATTAATCAAAAATTACTTCTTATTTTTTAGCTTTGCTTGTTGTTGCTTTGACATGTCTTCCAATCGTTTCTGGAACCCAGATTTCTTTTGATTCTTTGGCTTTTTCTTATTCATCTCAATTTTCGCTCTAATTGAATCTTCATTAATAAAAACCTTACGAATCAATACAGTTTGGCCAATTGAAATAACATTGGCCAACAAATAATAATAACTTAAACCTGCTGAATAGTTGTTAAAAAAGAACAACATCATGACAGGCATCATGTACGTCATGATTTTCATTTGAGCAGCCATTGGTCCTTCTGCCATTGCACCCATGCTCATTTGACTGTTCATTTTAGTATAAAATGCGATAGAAATTGCCATTAAAATAGTAAACAAACTAACGTGATCACCATAAAAAGGGATATCAAAACCTGCAGGGAAAGTATAAATGGAATCGTAAGTAGATAAATCGTCTGCCCACAAGAAACTCTCCTGACGCAACTCGATGGAAGCAGGGAAGAACCTAAACATCGCAAACAAAATTGGCATTTGAATCAGCAACGGTATACAACCACTCAGAGGATTTACTCCTGTTTGACGGTACAATGCCATAGTAGTTTGCTGCTTCTTCATTGCATCATCCTTATACTTATCATTGATTTCTGAGATTTCAGGCTTTAAAACCCTCATTTTAGCGCCCGACAAATACGTTTTGTAGGTGATAGGCATCAAAATCAACTTCAACAAGATGGTTAAAATCAAAATAATAATTCCGTAATTCCAATTGAAATCTTCTAAAAAGTGAAAAACAGGGATTACAGCAAATTGGTTTACCCAACCAAAAATTCCCCAACCCAAGTTAATGATGTCTTGTAACTCATTCCCGTGGCCTTCTAAGATATCATATTTATTTGGACCTAAATACATGGACATCCCTAACTTCTCGATTTTACTACCACTAACAGGAAGTGTTAAAGCAGTAGTCAATTTCTTTACATACTCTGTTTCACCCTCATCGGTAAACGTTTCCATAAAAGCACGAGACTTATCAAAGTATTCATCTGCAATTAAGGTTGTATTAAAAAATTGTTGTTTTAAAGAAACCCATTTCATCGAAGCTTCCAACTCTTCTCTGTCATCAGAAATGCCTAAATCATCTACGTCTTCGTTTTTGTACTTATAAAAAATTGTAGTTGCATCTCGCTGTGGCTTTAGACTCTTTTCTTGACTTGGTGCATTTACCATCCAATTCACGTAAACTTCTCCACTTCTCATGTCCAC
>Ga0307998_1001384_pt1 | contig 13001 bp, 12 predicted proteins | sample Davwhametageno37_FD_203147 | JGI IMG/M metagenome (GOLD analysis project Ga0307998, IMG submission 203147) | Marine microbial communities from Davis Island wharf, Antarctic Ocean - #37 | ecosystem: Environmental > Aquatic > Marine > Unclassified | place: Antarctic Ocean: Davis Island wharf...
CTGCTCCTGATTGTTTTATTATTGAAGAAAAATTAAAAGAAATTTTAGATATTCCAGTTTTTCATGATGATCAACATGGTACAGCAATAATAACTACTGCAGCATTACTCAATGCTTTGGATATAAATGGAAAATCAATAAAAAACATCAGAGTTGTTGTTAATGGAGCTGGTGCTTCTGCGATTGCTTGTACAAATTTATTTAAGAATAGTGGTGTGCCTAATGAAAATGTAACAATGCTGGATCGTAAAGGAGTAATATATAGAGGAAGAACAGAGGGTATGGATCAGTGGAAATCTGCTCATGCGATTGACACAAAAAATAGAACTTTAGAAGAGGCTATCAGCGGGGCTGACGTATTTTTAGGATTATCTGCAAAAGGAGCCTTAAAAAAAGAATTAGTAAAAACTATGGCTAAGAATCCAATAATCTTTGCTTGTGCCAATCCAGATCCAGAAATAACTCCTGAAGAAATAATGGAAGTTAGAGATGATGCTATAATAGCAACAGGTAGATCTGATTACCCCAATCAAGTAAATAATTTGATTGGTTTTCCATACGTTTTCAGAGGAGCTTTAGATGTCAGAGCAACTACAATTAATGAAGAAATGAAAGTAGCTGCTGCAAATGCAATAGCAAAACTTGCAAGAGAAGATGTGCCTGATGAAGTTGTTACAGCGATGGGTGGTGATCGTCCTAAATATGGAAAAGATTATATAATTCCATCCACTTTTGACCCAAGATTAATTAGTGTAATTCCTGCTGCTGTTGCAAAAGCTGCAATGGCCAGTGGTGTTGCAAAAAAACCTATAAAAGATTTTGAAATTTACAAAGAACAGCTCAAACAAAGACTTAATCCATCTGTTACAATCATGCAGGGTATTAATTCATATATTAAAAAAAATCAAAAGAAAATTGTTTTTGCAGATGGTGAAGACGAAAATACTCTTAAAGCTGCAATAGCATTTAAAAATTCTAAATTAGGAGTTCCAATTTTGGTTGGCAAAAAAGAAAAGATTAAAGAAAGAATAAAAGAAATTGGCTACAATGATAATTTTGATATTGAAATAATAAACTCAGAAGATTCTGAAAAAAGAGAAAAGTACGTAAATTTTTTGTTTAAAAAAATGCAAAGAGAACAGGGTCTTTTAGAAAGAGATTGCGATAGACTTGTAAGAAATGACAGGGTCATATGGGCATCCTGTATGGTTGCATGTGGTGATGCAGATGGTGCTGTTACAGGAAACACTAGAAGATTTGGGGCATCCTTTGAAAAGGTTACACAAGTTATAGATGCTAGGCCAGGAGAGATTATGTTTGGTTTAAATATGGTTGTTGCAAAAGGGAAAACTATTTTTGTTGGAGATACTAGTGTTAACGAATATCCAAGTTCAGAAGAGCTTGCTGAAATTGCCATGTCTGCTGCAAGGGTAGTTAAAATGTTTGGCTTTGTTCCAAAAGTTGCTTTTGTTTCCCATTCAACCTTTGGTCAACCTCTTACAAGTAGAACTAAACATATAAAAAAAGCAGTTGAAATTTTAAAAAGTAAAAATGTGGATTTTGATTTTGATGGAGATATGCAACCAGATGTTGCTTTAAATGATGAATATAAAGAGCTTTATCCTTTCTCCAGCATTGTTGGAAATGCAAATATCCTAATAATGCCAGGGCAGCATAGCGCTGCTATTTCATATAAAATGATGAAAAGCTTAGGTGACACGAAGGTGATTGGACCCCTACTAATTGGATTAGGTCAGCCTATTGAAATAGCTCCTTTAAGATCTTCTACATCCGAAATAATTAATTTGGCTTCTGTTGCCGCCTACTCTGCTGATGTAATTGATTATAAAAAAAGTTAATTCTTTTGAATTCTCAAATCTTCAACTAAAACTATACTTGCTATAACGTCCTCAACATCAAGTATTTCTTTAGCTTCACTTATCACTTCTTTTCTCTCATCTCCTGTTAAAGAAATACCGTAAATAAATATCTTTTTTTTATAAGTATCTATTTGATAGTTGGTTGCCTTAACTTTTTTATTAAATATTAGGGCCGCACGCAATTGAGATGTTATCAGTAAATCTTTAGCTGACTGTTGAAAATTAAAATCTTCTTTTAACTTAATGTCATTTTTAACTGATCTAACTCCTTTAGTTTCCCACGCTAATTTGGTAATTTGAAGTTTCTCTTCTGGATCTTCAACTTTTCCAGTTAAAAAAATTCTACCATCTAAAACTTTTGTACTTATAGAAAGCAAGTAACTCTTATCTCTTAGGACTAATCTTGCTGCTAAGTTTTTTTGCATTACAGAATCGTCAATTTGAGTTCCCAAGGATCTTGGGTCTAGAGCAACACTAACACCCGTTCCAAAAATACCTTTTGAACTTATTCCTACACATCCTGTAAAAATTAAAAAAATTAAACTTATTAAAATTATTCTATTTTTCATTTTTTAATTTTAAACAATAATTATAAATTTCTTTTTTTGATATATTGGTATTTTGACCTACTATATCAGTAATATCTTTGATGCTTAATTTTTTAATCATTTTTTGAATATTTTTTTTATCAGATTCTTTTAAAATTATCGAAGAGTTTTTTTCCTTAGGACTTTCAGAAATAATGAGCGTTAATTCTCCTTTTGGATCAGGCTTAAAGGGTTCCAGGTCATCAACATCTACTCTTACATATTCTTCATAAAATTTTGTCATTTCTCTACATATTAAAATTTTTCTTCCTGTGAAATGGTGTTTAATATCTTTTATAGATTTATTAAATTTTCGTGGGGAGATAAAAAAAACAATACAGCTATTTAAATTTCCTAATTTTTCAAAATCATCTTTTAACCTATTATTTTTTTCAGGATAAAATCCATAGAAAAAATATTTTTCATTGAAACCACTAATGGAGACAGCAGTTGAAACTGCTGATGCACCAGATATTGGAAAGATGTTAATATTATTTGTTACGCACTCATTAATTAATATTGCTCCAGGATCAGAAACTGAGGGAGTTCCAGCATCAGAAATAAGCGACACAATACAATCAGATTTTAAAATTTCTACTACTTTTAATAAATTTTTTTTTTCATTAAATTTATGGTTTGAAATTAGTTTTGACTTAATTTCATACCTATCTAGTAAATTTTTTGATGTGCGAGTATCTTCACACAGTATATAATCTGACTTTTTTAAGACGTCTAGTGCTCTTAAGGTAATATCACCTAAGTTTCCAATCGGAGTAGCAACAATATAAAGGCCACTTTTTACTTTATTATTTTTATTTTCAGTGTGTAGAATCATCACAATATAATCGTTATAACAATAACATTAAAATGAAGAAAATTATTAAAATTATATTTTTATTATCTTTAACTTTTTTAGTTTCCTCGAAAGAGGTCTTTTCTAACGAAAAAATTAAGATTGGATTACTTGTTCCACTAACGGGTAAAAATTCTGAAATTGGTAAATCTATAATTAATTCTACTCGTCTAGCTATTAATAAGATAAATAATTTATCAATCGAAATTATTCCTAAAGATACACAATCAGATTCTAAAGGTGCTTTAAAGGGAGCAAAAGAGTTAGCCAAATTGGGTGTAAAAATTGTTATTGGCCCAGTCTTTAATGAAAATTTAATTTATCTTGATGAATTGACTAATATAACTTTTTTATCTTTAACAAACAAAGATGATAATTTCTCAAAAAATATTATTAATGCAGGTATTAATGCTACTTCACAAATAAACACCATTAAAAAATTTCTGAGGCTGAATGAGATAAAAAAAACTATTTTTTTAACTCCAGACGTAAATTATAAAAATGAAATTGAAAAGGCCATTTCTGCTTCAAAAATAAAGATAATAAAAAACTATATTTATAATACTGAACCAACGAAGCTTACTCAGCAAATTGAAAAAATTACACGTTATGATATAAGAAAACAAAATCTTGAAGACGAAATAGTCAGACTAGAAAAATCAAATCAAAATGGTAAAGAACAATTAATTGAAAGGCTAAAAAAAAGAGATACTCTTGGAGGTGTAAAATTTGACTCCATAATAATTGCAGATTTTGATGAAAGTTTAAAAAGCATCACATCTTCCTTATTATACACAGATATATCACCCAAAAAAAAATACTTCATAACCTTCAATCAATGGTTTGATAGGTCTCTACTTGAAGAAGCTAGCGCACAACCCCTTTATTTTCCTTCTATAAATAAAAAAAATTATGAAGATTTTTCAGTGGAATATTTTGAAAAATTTAATCAATATCCAAATCAATTATCTTTCTTAAGTTTTGATTTAGTTGGACTGGTTTATTATTTAATACTTCAAAATAATTTTGTCATAGATGAAAAGATGTTTGCTAGAAAAACTTTATTTAAAGGAAAGGTTGGAATTTTTGAAATAAAAAATAATAAAATTAATCATATTCTTAATTTCTATAAAGTTGAAAATAATGAATTTAAAAAAATTTTTTAATTTTTTTAAAAGCCTCAAACCTGTGATCCATTTTATATTTTTGTGATGCTTTCATTTCCCCAAAAGTAATTTTTTTTCCTTTGGGTACAAAGATAGGATCATAACCAAATCCATTTTTCCCCTTCATCAATGGTGAAATATATCCCTCAATTTTCCCTATAGAACTTATTGTTTTTTGGTTGGGTCCATAAATAGTTAAGGCACAAATAAATCTAGCTTTAATTTTTTTTGTTTTCCAATTTTTAGTTTTTTTGTCTAATTCTTTAAAAACTCTATTCATGGCCTTAACAAAGTCCCCTTTTGTTCCACCCCACCTAGCTGAATATATTCCTGGATCTCCCTTTAAAGCATCAATCTCTAATCCTGAATCGTCCGATAAACAGATCATTTTCGATTTTTTAGAAAAATATTTAGCTTTGATTAAAGAATTTTCCTTAAAAGTTTTTCCATTTTCAATAGGACTTTTAACTTTAAAGTCAGATGTAGAATAAATTATAAGGTTTTTAGGTAATAAATCCTTAATTTCCTTCAATTTTCCAATATTATTAGTACCAACTAATATTTTTGTAATTTTTTTATTTAGCATCTAGCAATTATTAAATTTCATACCATATAAGCCTCAATGGAAGAAGATCAAAAAACTAATTCTGAGACTCAAAATAACGAAGCTGAAGAGATTGAAGCTGGTGAGTTAAATAATGATATTCAACCTGATACTTTGAAAAGTAACGAGCCACCAAAAGAGATTAATCCTCAGGAAAAAATTTTAGAATTAGAAGATAAATTGGCTAGAGCCTTTGCAGAAATGGAGAACCAGAGAAGAAGGTTTGAAAAAGAAAGAGAGGATGCTTTTAATTATGGTGGTTTTGCTTTTGCTAAAGAAACCCTAAACTTAATAGATAATTTAGAAAGATCAAAACAGATTCTAGAAAGCGATGAGGTATTAAAAAATTCAGAGGCTTTAAAAAAAACTTTAGAACATTTTGATATTATAAATAAAGATATGGTTTCTATTCTATCAAAAAATGGAATTACTCCTTTAGATTCAATTGGTAAAAAACTTGATCCAAATTTTCATCAAGCAATGATGGAAATTGATGATGATCAAAAAGAACCTGGCACAATTATTCAAGAAATTCAAAAAGGTTTTATGATGAAAGATAGGTTGCTTAGACCTTCTCTAGTGGGCGTATCAAAAAAAACTGAGAACAAAGAAGAAAAAAGTGAGGAAAATATAGAAAATTCAGGCAATTTATAATATTTGTCAGAACTTGTAGATTAAAAATTAACACATATATGAAGGATAGGATTTAAATTATGAGCAAAATTATAGGAATAGATTTAGGAACAACAAATTCATGTGTGTCTATCATGGAAGGTAGTCAGCCTAAAGTTTTAGAAAATGCAGAAGGAGCAAGAACAACCCCTTCAGTTGTTGCTTTCACGGATGATGGAGAAAAACTTGTTGGACAACCTGCGAAGAGACAGGCAGTAACTAATCCTGAAAATACTATATTTGCTGTAAAAAGATTAATTGGAAGAAATTTTGAAGACCCAACTGTAAAAAAAGATATTGCAGCAGCTCCTTTTAAAATAGTTAATTCAGAAAAAGGTGATGCTTGGATTGAAGCAAAAGGTGAAAAGTATTCTCCTTCACAAATATCAGCTTTTATTTTAATAAAAATGAAAGAAACTGCTGAAAAATATTTAGGGCAAGAAGTAACTAAAGCTGTAATAACTGTTCCGGCTTATTTTAATGACGCTCAAAGACAAGCAACAAAAGACGCTGGTAAAATTGCTGGCCTAGAAGTTTTAAGAATTATAAATGAGCCTACCGCTGCTTCTCTTGCATATGGCTTAGATAAGAAAAAAGAAAATAAAAAAATTGCAGTATACGATTTAGGTGGTGGAACTTTTGATGTATCCATTCTTGAATTGGGTGATGGTGTATTTGAAGTCAAGTCTACTAATGGTGATACATTTTTAGGTGGTGAGGATTTTGATAACACAATTGTTGATTATTTAATTGGAGAATTTAAAAAAGATAACGGTATAGACTTAAGAACTGATAAGTTAGCTCTTCAAAGGCTGAAGGAGGCTGCTGAAAAAGCAAAAATTGAGCTTTCTTCTGCTGAACAAACGGATGTTAATTTACCATTTATAACTGCAGATAAAACAGGTCCAAAACATATTAATTTAAAAATGACTAGAGCAAAATTAGAGGCTTTAGTTGAGGACTTGATTTCAAGAACATTACCCCCCTGCAAAACTGCACTTAAAGATGCAGGTCTCACAGCAAATGAAATTGATGAAGTTGTGATGGTTGGTGGTATGACTAGGATGCCAAGAGTTTTAGCTGAGGTTAAAAACTTTTTTGGGAAAGAACCTAATAAAAGTGTAAATCCTGATGAAGTTGTGGCAATGGGAGCTGCAATTCAAGCTGGTGTACTTCAGGGAGATGTTAAGGATGTACTTCTTTTAGATGTAACACCTCTATCACTTGGAATTGAAACATTGGGTGGAGTTTCAACAAAATTAATTGAAAAAAATACAACGATCCCAACAAAAAAAAGCCAAGTTTTTTCTACAGCTGATGATAATCAACCTGCCGTATCAATAAGAGTTCTTCAAGGTGAAAGAGAAATGGCATCTGATAATAAAATGCTTGGGAATTTTGAATTAGTTGGTATTGCACCAGCTGCAAGAGGAATACCTCAAATTGAAGTAACTTTTGATATTGATGCAAATGGAATTGTAAGTGTTTCTGCAAAAGATAAAGGAACTGGAAAAGAACAAAAAATTCAGATTCAAGCTTCGGGTGGTTTAAGCGATGAAGAAATTGAAAAAATGGTCAAAGATGCAGAAGCAAACAAAGACGAGGATAAAAAGAAAAGAGAATCTGTAGATGCAAGAAATCAAGCTGATACTTTAATTCATTCAACGGAAAAAAATCTAAAAGAACATGGTGCTAAAGTTTCAGATGTAGATAAAAAAGCAATAGAAGATGCTTCATCTGCTTTGAAAGAATCAATTAAAGGGACTGCTATCGAAGATATTAAGAAAAAAACAGAAACTTTAGTTCAAGCCTCTATGAAATTAGGTGAAGCGATTTATAAGTCTCAAGAAAAAGAAGGCTCACCTAAAGATGGTGATAAAAGCGGTGAAGGAAAAAAAGATGATAATGTTGTTGATGCGGACTTTGAGGAAGTAAAAGAAGAGGATAAAAAAGAAGACGATAAAGAAGAGGATAAAAAAGAAGACGATAAAGAAGAGGATAAAAAAGAAGACGATAAAGAAAAAAGCGCTTAAGACTAAAACAACTATCATCTTAGAATAACTTATGGCTAAAAGAGATTTTTATGACGTCTTAGGTGTTAGCAAAAATGCAAGTCCCGAAGAATTAAAATCTGCATATAGAAAATTAGCAGTAAAACATCACCCTGATAAAAACCCTGGTGATAAAACTTCTGAAGACAAATTTAAAGAAGCTGGTGAGGCTTACGGTATTCTTTCTGATCAAGAGAAAAAACAAAACTATGATAACTTTGGGCACGCTGCTTTTGAAGGTGGTGGAGGTGGAAGGCAAAGTGGTGGCTTTGGTGGAGCTGATTTTTCAGATATTTTTGAGGATTTTTTTGGCGACTTTGGTGGGGGTGGAAGATCACGAGGGAGAAGCACCAATAACAGAGGTTCTGATTTAAGATATGACTTATCAATTACCCTTGAGGAAGCATATGAGGGAAAAAAACAAGATATAAAATTTTCAACAACAGAAAAATGTACCACATGTAAAGGTAATGGTTCCAAGCCTGGTCATTCTCCAGATAGATGCACGGTTTGTGGAGGGAATGGTAAAGTAAGATCCAACCAAGGGTTTTTTACTGTTCAACAAACCTGCCCTCAGTGTGCTGGAAGTGGAGAGGAAATTACAAACCCATGTAATGATTGTAATGGTCAGGGTAATAAACAAGCTTCAAAAAACATATCGGTGACAATACCAAAGGGTGTTGATGATGGAACTAGGATAAGGTTGGCTGGTAAGGGTGAGGCTGGAACCAAAGGTGGGGCTAGCGGAGACTTATATCTATTTGTTAATGTTCATTCTCATGATCTTTTTAAAAGATCAGATGAAAACTTATTTTTTGAATTTCCAATTTCTATAGCTGATGCTGCATTAGGTACCACAATTGAAATACCAACAATTGATGGTGGAAAAGCTAAAATTAAAATACCAGATGGAACTCAAAATGGAAAACAATTTAGATTAAAAGGTAAAGGAATGCCCTACATGCGTGGTAGCGGAAATGGTGATCTTTATGTTCAGGTGAATACTGAGGTTCCTATTTCATTAAACAAAGAACAAAAAGAACTGCTTGAAAAATTTAGAGAAATTGAAAATGAGAAGTCAAACCCAAGTATTAAAAAATTCTTTCAAAAAGCGAAGAGTTTTTGGAAAAAGTAAAAGACTAATTAGTCAAAAAAGGTTAATATTTTCCTAGATGAAAAAAATTAATTTAGCAATTTCTGGCTGCCTTGGAAGAATGGGTCAGCAACTTATTAAATCTTCTATATCTAATAAAAATTTTAAATTAGTAGCTCTCACAGAAAATAAGCTTATCAATAAAAAAATTAGTGGAATTAAGCTTAATTTAAATAACAAACTATCTTTTAAAGAAACTGATGTGATAGTAGATTTTACAGTTCCAAAATGTACTCTCGAAATTCTTGAAATTGCATCAAAACTCAAAAAAAGAGTAGTCATCGGAACAACTGGTTTTACTGAAAAAGAAGAGGTTTTAATTAAGAAATTTTCAAAAAAAATTCCCATATTAAAAGCTGGTAATATGAGCCTAGGTGTTAATTTATTAATGTATTTAACTGAAATAGCCTCAAAATCATTGAATGACGAATATTTAAACAAAATATTTGAAGTTCACCATAAGCATAAAAAAGATTATCCTTCAGGGACGGCTTTAATGCTTGGAAGAGGTATCGCTAATGGGAAGAATAAAAATATTTATAATTTAATTGGTAAAAAATTTTTAAATAAAAAGTCTTTTCCATATGGCAAAAAAATTAATTTTAATTCAATTAGAAAAGGTGAAATTATTGGCGAACATGAGGTGGCATTTTCTAGTGGTAAAGAAATAATAAGATTAAACCATGAAGCATTTGATAGAGCTCTATACTCAGATGGTGCCTTAACTGCTGCAAAATGGCTTATAAATAAAAAGCCTGGACTTTATTCAATGAGAGATTTATTGCATTTTGAATAATGAATGAAAAAGAAAAAGCAAAAAAAATACTGAAAATTTTAAATAAAATTTATCCAACCACTCCCATACCCCTAAAACATAGAAACAAATACACTCTCTTAACATCAGTACTTTTATCAGCTCAATGTACTGATCTAAATGTTAACAATGTAACTAAGAATATATATATAAAATATTATAAACCTGAGCATTTTGTAAAATTGGGTAGAAGAAAAATTGAAAGATTAATAAAAAGTATTGGTATCTTCAGAGTTAAGGCAAAAAGTATTTATTTAATGTCTAAACAACTTTTAGAAAAGCATGGCGGTAAGGTACCCAGAAGCTTCGAGGAGCTCGAAAAACTACCTGGTGTAGGTCATAAAACAGCGAGTGTAGTCATGTCTCAAGGTTTTGGTATACCAGCATTTGCAGTGGATACTCATATTCATAGATTGGCTCAAAGATGGGGCTTAACAACTGGCAAAAATGTTATTCAAACAGAGAAGGATCTGAAAAGGTTGTTTCCTCAAAAAACATGGAGCAAATTACATTTGCAGATAATTTATTATGGAAGAGAATTTTGTAAAGCAAGAGAGTGTTACGGTTTGACTTGTAAAATTTGCACCACTTGTTATCCTAACAGAAAAAATCCAATTAAAATAATAAAAGCTTAATATGAAAATTCTAGGAATTGGTAATGCAATTGTTGATGTAATATGTAAAGTGAATGACCAGTACTTAGTAGACAATGGGTTAACTAAAAGTACCATGAAACTAGTGGATGAAGATGAATTCAAAAAACTTTTATCCACTCTAGAAATTGAAGAAACTGTATCTGGCGGATCTGTTGCAAATTCTATTGTAGGACTATCTCAATTAGGAAATGATGTGGGATTTATTGGTAAGATTAGCGATGACGATTTAGGTCAAAAATATGAAGAAGGGCTAATTAAAGAAAAAGTAAAATATTTTTATAACAAAAAAGAAGAGATTTTACCAACTGGAACCTGCTTAATTTTAATTACTCCTGATGCAGAACGAACAATGGTGACATTTTTAGGTGTAGCGGGAAAGATTAGCGAAAAGGATATTGATGAAAAAGCTATAGAGCAAAGTAAAATGATATTTCTTGAAGGGTATCTTTGGGATAAGGGTGAGCCAAAATCTGCATTTGATAAAGCAATGTCGTTCCCTAATAAAAAAGCGATGTCTTTATCGGATCAATTCTGTGTAGAGAGACATAAAGATGATTTTTTAAATTTAGTTAAAAATAGACTTGATATTACTTTTGCCAATGAACAAGAAATAAAATCATTAATTAATGCAAACAGTTTTAAAGAAGTAATTACATTTGGTAAAGAATTAGGAAAGTTTCTAATTGTAACGCGTGGAGCAGAGGGAAGTGTTGCTATAAAAAATAATGAAGTAATTGAATGTAAAAGTAAAAAAAATTTACAGATTTTAGATTTAACTGGTGCTGGAGATTTATTTGCAGCAGGATTCCTTCACGGTTTTATTAATGGTTTTTCAATACAAGAAAGTCTTGAGAAAGGTACAGAAATGTCCTCAAAAATAATTCAAAAAGTTGGTGCAAGGTTAGATTAACCTTCATTTAAATCAATAAAATAACCATTTTTATGGCTTAATATAAATCTTTCATCATTAAATTTATTAATAATTTTTTTTCGGAGTCTATAGATATGCGTTTCAACCGTATGAGTTTCCATATCTGGAGAATAATTCCATATATTTTTCTGTAAATCTAAAACATCATGTTTTGTTTTACTCTCTTTTAAATATAAAATAATTTCAATTTCTTTTTCAGTTAATTTTATACTCAAATCGTCTTTAGATAAGAATTTAGAGTTTAGATTAAGCTCATAATTCTTAATATTAATCATAGACTGATAATTAAATTTTAACTTAATTAATTGAATATTAATTAGTTCTCTTAATGTATTAAACGGTAATGGAAGGTTATTTAAATTTAATAAATTTTTTTCATTCAAATTTATATTTAATTGTAGTTTTTTATTAAACTTTGAAATGACTAAAGAATTTGCCATGTCTAAATCGGAGTCATTAATAAAGTCGTCTTCGTTTTCATATCTTATAACTTTAAAAGATAAATTTTCTTTTATCTCATCCAAGATTTCATATAATGAATTAAAATTAATAATAAAAACATTTTGATTAATCATATTTAGAATGATCCATGATAATCCATGTAAAAAATAAAAACACCCTTATAATTGATGACTTTAAATTCAAATGCTGTATTGGCAAAAATGGGTTAAATTCAGATAAAAAAGAGGGTGACTATTCGACTCCAAAAGGTTTATTCAATTTGAAAAAGTTATATTTTAGAAAAGACAGGGTTGGTGTTCCAAAGTGCAAAATTGAGAAAAAAATTATCAAAAAAGGTATGGCTTGGTGTGACGACCCAAAAAATAAAAAATATAATGAGGAAATACAACTATACACTAAAGATAATAAGGAAAGCTTATACAGAACAGATCATATATATGATTACGTAATCTCGATTAGCCATAACGATAATAAGGTTCCAAAAAAAGGAAGTGCTATATTTATTCATCTAACTAATAATTATAAACCTACAGCAGGATGTGTGGCCCTTAAAAAAAATGATTTTTTGATTTTATTAAAACTAATAGATAAAAAAACTAAAATTAAAATAGGTTAGACTCTAGTACCAAATATTTTTGAGCCTATTCTTACATATGTTGCATTATTTTTTACAGCACTAAGGTAATCACCAGACATCCCCATACTCAATTCTTTAAAATTTATATCCTTACTAATTTTATTCATTTCAAAAAAATAATCTTCTGCATTTTTATCATTTGGTGGAATGCACATTGTACCAACAATATCTAAATTTAAATTTTTGCAAAATTTATAAAAACTTATTAGTTTTTCTTTCCTAATACCTGATTTTTGATCCTCATTTCCTATATTTACTTGTATGAATATCTTTGGTTTCTTGTCTTGCTTTAATCCCTCGTCTGCTATTTTAATTGCAAGTTTTTCACTATCTAGTGAATGAATATAATCAAATATTTTTAAGGCAAATTTAACTTTATTTGTTTGTAATCTTCCAATTAAATGAAGCTTAATACTGGGGTTTTTAAGCCTTATCTCACTCCACTTATCTAGTGCTTCTTGAACCTTGTTTTCACCATAATGAAGGTGACCATGCTCTATTAATGGTAAAACATTCTCGATAGGAAAAGTCTTTG
>Ga0307998_1001387_pt1 | contig 12977 bp, 8 predicted proteins | sample Davwhametageno37_FD_203147 | JGI IMG/M metagenome (GOLD analysis project Ga0307998, IMG submission 203147) | Marine microbial communities from Davis Island wharf, Antarctic Ocean - #37 | ecosystem: Environmental > Aquatic > Marine > Unclassified | place: Antarctic Ocean: Davis Island wharf...
TCATCAATGCTGAAAATATTAGCTGGACAAGATTCTTCAGATAAAGGAGAGGTGATTTTCAGGAATGAATGTAAGGTTTCTTATCTTTCTCAAGATGCTATATTTGATGATAGATTAACTATAAATGAACTTATAAATAGTGCGCATAATAAAATAAGCATTCTGGTAAAGGATTATGAAAAAGCAGTAGAAGATCATAGCAAAGGGGGGAGTTTACAAACTGAAAAATTAGTTGAAGAACTTACTGCCAAAATGGAGCAAGAAAATGCTTGGGATTATCAAAGGAGAAGTGAACAAATACTTTCAAAATTTAACATTAATAATCTTCAGCAAAAAGTAGGTGCTTTATCAGGTGGACAAAAGAAGAGATTGTCACTGGCACTTTTATTATTGGAAAATGCGGATATATTACTTTTAGATGAGCCAACCAATCATTTGGATATATCAATGATAGAATGGTTAGAAAAATTCTTGCAACAACAAAATATTACCCTTTTAATGGTAACTCACGACAGGTATTTCTTGGAGCGAGTTTGCAATAATATTATGGAATTAGAAGGAGGAAACCTATATCATCATAAAGGAAATTTTTCCTATTTCTTAGAAAAAAGAGCCGAACGAGAAAGTAATTTTGATGTAGAGATTGGAAAGGCACAAAAGCTAATGAAGAAAGAGTTAGAATGGATAAGACGCTCACCAAAAGCAAGAACTACAAAATCAAAAGCTAGAATAGATAATTTTGATAAAATAAAGAAAAAAGCAAGTTCCAAGAGAATAACCAAAGAACTGAATATTGATGTGAAAATGGATAGGATGGGAGGTAAAATTCTAGAACTAAAAAACATTAAAAAAAGTTTTGGAGAATTAACTATTCTTGATGGGTTTGACTATACTTTCAAAAAAGGAGAGCGAATAGGAATACTAGGTAAAAATGGAGTAGGGAAGAGTACATTTTTAAATATCATAACAGGAAGAGAAAAGCCAGATAGTGGAAAAATCAATGTAGGAGAAACCATCAATTATGGTTATTTCACGCAAGGAGGATTAGACACTGATGAAGATAGAAGAGTAATAACCGTACTTAAAGATATTGCAGAATTTATTGTAATGTCAGATAATAGAAAAGTAAGTGCTTCACAGTTATTAGAACACTTTATGTTTACCCCAGAAATGCAATTCACTGAAGTAAAAAGGTTAAGTGGTGGGGAAAGAAGAAGATTGTATTTACTTACTGTACTCATGAAAAATCCTAATTTCTTGATTTTAGATGAGCCAACCAATGATTTGGATTTGCTCACCTTAACTAAATTAGAGGAATTCCTTTTACAGTACAAAGGCTGTTTGATATTAGTATCTCACGATAGATTCTTTATGGATAAATTAACTGAGCACCTTTTTGTATTTACAGGAAATGGAGAGATAAAAGATCATTATTGTACCTATTCTCAATATCGTGAAAAAGAAATAGCCCAAGAAAAAGAGTTTAAAAAAATTCAACATCTAGAAAAGCAAAATTCAAAATTTAAAGCTCCTAAAAAGAAACTTTCTTTTAATGATCAATTTGAGTATAACAATTTAGAGAAAGAACTTTCTGAATTAGAAAAAGAAAAAAAAGAACTAGAACTTCTTATTCAAGATCCAAGTTTAATTTTAGATTTGATTCTAGAAAAAAGTGCAAGACTTGGAAAAATCATCAATATGATAGATGAAAAAGAATTGAGGTGGCTAGAACTTGATGACATGCAATAATTTTTTGTTAAGAATACTTATTACTAAAAGTTGTTAATAAATATCAAATTTAGAGAATCATAGATTTCACTATTGAGTAAATTAAATACCTATAATTGCAGGAAGTTTTTTACTCTTTTTTAGTGTATACTAACAAAGAATATTTAAAAAGGATAATGGGGAATCGTGTTAAAATCACGAACTGTTGCGCAACTGTAAATAGCACTAAGATATAATTTGCTATAAGTCAGACACCGACCTTTTTATTATAAGAATCTGCTTTCGCATCAAAAGCAAGATTATAATGTTAAGCGTGAAAATTCACCTCTATAATTATCTTCTTCCTGATTAAAAAGTATAGTAAACTACTTTTTTTTATTAATTTAAAGCTTAAAATAGTATGGGAATATTTGACTATCGTAGAAATTACAAACCTTTTGAGTACCCAGAAGTACTTGAATTTACAGATGCAATAAACAAATCATTTTGGGTGCACTCTGAAGTAGATTTTACTGCTGACACACAAGATTTTTTATCTCATCTTAACAAAGCAGAACAGAATTCAATTAAAAATGCATTATTAGCAATTGCACAAATTGAGGTTTCCGTTAAAACATTTTGGGGAAACCTATACAACCATTTACCAAAACCAGAGTTTAATGGCTTAGGAAGTACTTTTGCTGAATGCGAGTTTAGACACTCTGAAGCTTATTCTAGACTTTTAGAAGTACTGGGGTACAATGATGAATTTGAGGATTTGATTAGCATTCCAATCATCAAGGAAAGAGTAGATTATTTACAAATTGCATTATCTCATTCTAATTCAGATGATAAGAAACAATACGCAAATACACTTATCTTATTTTCTATTCTTATTGAGAATGTGTCCTTATTTAGTCAATTCGCTATTATACTATCATTTACTCGATTTAAAGGTTACATGAAGAACGTAAGTAATGTTATAGCATGGACATCAATAGACGAGCAATTACATGCAAATGCGGGCATGTATATTATAAATAAGATAAAAGAAGAAAATCCTGAATTTTTTGATTCTGAAAGCATAAATAAAATAAGATTAATGGTAAAAGAATCAATTGATATAGAGAGTAGGTTGCTAGATTGGATTTTTGAGCAAGGAGAGCTAGAGTTTATTAACAAAATGGATCTACTAAACTTCATGAAATATCGCACAGATGAAAGCTTAGTGCAAATAGGAATTGAACCAGTGTTTAATGTCCCTTTTGAAGCTTATCAACCAATGGCTTGGTTTGAAAAAGAAGTTTTCTCGAATAGTATGGATGACTTCTTTGCAAAAAGACCAGTTGATTATACTAAGCATGATAAAAGCATTACAGCTTCAGATTTATTTTAAAATATTAAGAAATTATGGAAAGATACTGGTGGAAAAATGAAGAAAGTGAGCAAATATTAAATAGAGGGTATTTGCTACAAGGAGAAACAGTCGAAGGAGCAATTGACAGAGTGTGCACAGCAGCAGCAAAAAACTTGTTTCGACCTGAGCTCAAAGAAGGATTTAAGGAATTAATAGAAAGAGGCTGGATGAGTTTAAGCTCTCCAATTTGGGCAAATATGGGTACTGAAAGAGGGCTACCAATTTCATGTTTCAATGTGCATATTCCTGATAGGATAGAGGATATTACCCACAAATTAGGAGAGGTGATTATGCAAACAAAAATTGGTGGAGGTACATCAGGTTATTTTGGATCAATGCGGGAAAGAGGAAGTGCCGTAAAGGATAATGGTAAAAGTAGTGGTGCAGTAAGTTTTATGAAATTATTTGACACTACTATGGATACTATCTCTCAAGGAGGTGTTAGAAGAGGAGCATTTGCTGCCTACCTAGACATTGATCATCCAGATATTGAAGAGTTCATGCAAATTAAAAGTATAGGGAATCCGATTCAAAATCTATTTTATGCAGTATGTGTACCTGATTACTGGATGAATGATATGATAGAAGGAGACCTAGAAAAAAGAAAAATATGGGCTAAAGTTTTAGAAAATCGCCAACAAAAAGGATTGCCATATATATTTTTCTCAGATAACGTAAATCGTAACAAACCTCAAGTATATAAAGATAAAGGAATGATGATAAATTCAAGTAATCTTTGTTCTGAGATTACTTTACCATCAAGTATTGATGAGTCATTTATCTGCTGTTTATCGTCATTAAATTTAGAAGCATATGATGAGTGGAAAGATACAGAGGCTGTGAAATTAGCTACTTTCTTTTTGGATGCAGTACTAGAAGAATTTATTAAAAAGACAGAAGGCAACTACTACTTAAAAAATGCACAAAACTTTGCAAAAAGACATAGGGCATTGGGGCTAGGTGTTCTAGGATGGCATTCATATTTACAGAAAAATATGATTCCATTTGAAGGAATGAAGGCAAAGCAATTAACAAACTCTATATTTAAAGAAATAAGTGAGAAAGCTGAAAAAGCAACCATTGAATTAGCAAGAATTTATGGTGAACCAGAGTTGCTAAAAGGATATGGAAGAAGAAATACAACTCTAATGGCAATTGCACCAACTACTTCTTCATCAGCCATATTAGGACAAACATCTCCTGGAATAGAACCTTTTTACAGTAATTTCTATAAAGTAGGATTAGCCAAAGGAAACTTTATGCGTAAAAATAAGTACTTAGAAAAACTATTGATTGAAAAAGGAATTGATAATGAAGAGGTATGGAGAAGTATAATGTTAAATCATGGAAGTGTAAATCATCTAAGTAAACTTTCAGAAAATGAAAAGGAAGTATTTAAAACCTTTAAAGAAATTAGTCAGCTTGAAATTATCCAACAAGCATCCATTCGTCAGAAATATATTGATCAAGCACAAAGTTTAAATATTAATATCCCTTCTACTGTACCAATTAAAGAAGTAAATAACTTAATAATTGAAGCTTGGAAACTAGGCATTAAAACACTTTATTACCAAAGAAGCCAAAGTGTTTCTAAAGAAATGGTAACAAACTTAGTGTCATGTAAAAGTTGTGAAGGATAATTCTAAATAATTTATTATAAAAGAAAGCGAAAGTATAGTCCTGAATTTCTAATGATTCCTGTTTTTGCAATAAACTCTGAAGAAATATAAAATAAAAAAGACATACTACAAAGTGTTTCTTTTTTTAGATATATGATTAATTCTACAGTAGTTTTTTAATTATAAAAAAGAAAAAGTAGGCATTGCTCTGTTTCCTGCATTATTCCTATTTTTGCATCAAATTAATAATGATGAGCAATTTTAATGAAATCAACCTTAACAGGCAATTGCAAAATGCAATTGATGATTTAGGTTTTCAGCAACAAACTCCTATTCAACAAGAAACATATTCTAAAATTCTAGGAGGGAAAGACCTTGTAGGTATTGCCCAAACAGGAACAGGGAAAACGATTGCCTATTGCCTACCGCTATTGCAAGAGTTAAGTTATTCCAAGCAAAATAATCCTAGGATATTAATTTTAGTACCAACCAGAGAGCTAGTTGCTCAAGTTGTAGAAACCCTAGAACAGTTAACAAAATACATTACATGCCGTGTAGTTGGTGTCTATGGAGGAACCAACATGAATACACAAAAAAAATGGCTAGAAAATGGTGCAGATATTGTAGTAGCTACTCCAGGAAGATTGTATGATTTAGCACTTTGTCGTGCTTTGCAATTAAAAGGAGTGAAAAAGGTAGTAATTGATGAAGTAGATGTAATGCTGGATTTAGGCTTTCGTTTCCAATTGACGAATATCTTTGAATTACTTTCTATTAAAAAACAAAATATAATGTTTTCGGCAACTATGACTGAGGATGTTTCGGATTTAATTAATAGTTTTTTTAGTAATCCAGAAAAAATACAAATTGCATTAAGTGGAACACCACTTGATAATATTACTCAAACAAAATATTCTGTCCCTAATTACTATTCAAAAGAGAACTTATTAGCAAATATTCTTAGTGATAAGGATGAGATGAAAAAAGTTTTAGTGTTTGTATCTAGCAAGAAAATTGCAGATAGATTGTATGAATCAATGTCAGAATTTTATCTTTCTGATTTAGCTGTAATTCACTCCAATAAATCACAGAACTATAGGTTTAGGTCCATTAATCAATATGATGAAGGAAAGGTAAGGATATTAATTGCTACTGACATTATTGCAAGAGGATTGGATTTAGATAAAATATCGCATGTAATTAATTTTGACACACCAACTTTCCCTGAAAACTATATGCATAGAATTGGACGTACAGGAAGAGCAGAGGAACAAGGAAAATCTATCTTGTTTTATACCGAAAGAGAAGAATATTACTGCGCTAAAATTGAAGAATTAATGGGTACAAAAATTCTTGAATTAGAAATACCAGAAGAAGTAGAAATTACTCAGCAATTAACAACTGAAGAACATAGAGCAAACGGAAAGAATGTATTCAGAAATGACAAGAAAGTAGAAAGAGAGAATTCTGGTTTCCATGAAAAGAGTGTAAAAAATCAGCAAGTTAATGATAGAGATGAATGGCGTAAAGCTAGAGACCGCAAATACAAAAGATCAATATCAAGAGGTGATAAAGGAGTAAACCTAAGGAAGAAATAGTGTTAACTAAATCAGGAGTAATTGCTGAACTTGATAAACAATTACAAACTAAGTTATCCTATTTAACGACTAACCTACAACAAGCAATTTATTCTAGGAATTCTGACACCAAAAGCAGTGCTGGAGATAAATTTGAAACGAGTCGAGAAATGGCGCAAATTGAGATTCATAAAATTGAAAGTGAGATTTTAAAAACTCAACAATTCATTTATGATTTATTTTCAAAAGTCACACAATTTATTATTACTGATAAAGGAGCTTTCCTAATTTCAATTCCTTTTGGTAAATTAATATTAAATGATGAGAAAATATTTTGTATTTCAAAAAATGCTCCCATCACAAAACATCTTATTAACACCAAAAAAAAAAATAGTTTTCTTTATAATAATATAAAATATAATATAATAGATGGCTATATTAAATAGTATGTATTAATTAAAGAATAGTAAAAAAAGGAAATACATGTTATATCTTTATAGATTAAAAAAATATAATAATAATGGAATTATTTAAAGAAGAATTTACAATTTTTCCTACTACATATAATGAAATTCTCCAAAGAGTACGTTCTATTGACCCTGTTAAATATGGATCAACACGTAATTACATAAATGGTGCAATGACCTATTTATCTCCGTACATATCTAGAGGGGTTATTTCTACAAGCTTTATACTGGAAGAAATTTTAAAAAAAGGATATAAGCCAGACCAAATTGAAAAATTTATTCAAGAATTAGCCTGGCGAGATTATTGGCAACAGGTGTGGATTAATAAAAAAAATTTAATAAATAATGATTTAAAACAAACTCAAAAATCAGTTTCAAATCACTCTATTTCAAAAGTGATTGTTGAAGCAAAAACTGGAATTATAGCTATAGATAATGCAGTTAATGAATTATATAAAACAGGTTATATGCATAATCACTTAAGAATGTATATTGCATCACTTTCTTGTAATATAGCTCAAAGTCACTGGAAAATTCCTGCACAGTGGATGTACTACCATCTACTAGATGCAGATTGGGCTAGTAATGCGTTAAACTGGCAATGGGTTGCGGGAGCAAATTCTAATAAAAAATATTTTGCAAATCAAAACAACATTAACAGATTCTGTTTTACAGATCAAAAAGAAACATTTTTAGATGTTCCTTATGAAGACTTTATATCTCTTGAAACACCAGAAGTTTTGGAAAAATGTGAATCTATTGTACTTAAAACTCCATTGCCTAAGCAAGAACATTTAGAAATAAATTCAGCACTACCAAGTTGCATTTATAATATTTATAATCTGGATCCTTTGTGGAAAAAGGACGATACAGTTAACAGAATACTTTTACTTGAACCGTCTCATTTTGAAAGCTATCCTATTTCACAAAAAACAATAGATTTTATTATTAAGCTTGCTAAAGATAATATAAATAATATTCAAATTTATGTGGGTGAGTTTAACGCTCTTGCTTCAGAACATAAACTCAATAGCTTATTTTTTAAGGAACATCCTTTAAATACACATTACAAAGGTACTGAAGACGCTAGAGATTGGATGTTTGAAGTGAATGGGTATTTTCCCTCCTTCTTTTCATTTTGGAAAAAATGTGAAAAACAGCTTAGGTAATGAATAAAGAAACAGTAAATATTGTTTGGTTAAAACGTGACCTCAGATCTCAAGATCACGCTCCTTTATTAAAAGCAGAACGTGAAGGTATTCCATATCACATTATTTATTTGTTTGAGCCGTCAAGTATTAACTACCCAGATACCAGCACACGGCACCTTAAGTTTGTATACCATTCTATTTTAGTATTAAATAAAACGCTTGCTCCATTCAATAGGAGAGTGGAAGTGTTTTATGCTGAGGCAGAAACGGTATTTGAAAAATTATATAAACAGTTTGATATCCGTTCTATCTTTAGCTATCAAGAAAGCGGAACTCACCATTCATGGTGTCGTGATAAATTAGTTAAAAGTTTCTGCAAAACACATCAAATTGACTGGCAAGAATCCCAACGTGATGGAATTTTAAGAGGAATTAAAAACCGTAAAAACTGGAGCAAGCAGTGGCACAAAAAAATGCATACACCAGTACTTAAAAACACATATACTTTTTCAAATACACCCGATATAACTCACAACTTCATATTACCTACTCAATTTGAAGTTGAACTAAAAGCTTATAACAAAGCATACCAACCTGCAGGAGAGATAAACGCTTGGAGATATTTAAAATCATTTGCCGATAAACGTGGATTTAATTATCAGAAACATATTTCAAAACCTAAGGAAAGTAGGGTATCTTGCAGTAGATTATCACCCTATTTAGCCTGGGGAAACATGAGTATAAAACAAGCCTTTCAATTTATTGGCACACATCCCAATGGAACTAAAAATAGTGGAGCATTTTCGGCCATGCTTACAAGGTTACACTGGCATTGTCATTTTATTCAAAAATTTGAAGTAGAGTGTGAATATGAAACCGCTTGTATTAATGCTGGATATGAGTTGTTGGTACATGAGAAAAATAATAACTTTATAAAAGCATGGAAGGAGGGAAGTACAGGTTTTCCAATTGTAGATGCATGTATGAGGGCTGTTAAAGAAACAGGCTGGATAAACTTTAGAATGCGAGCTATGGTTGTGTCTTTTTTAGCCTTCAACTTAGATCAAGATTGGAGAGAAGGCAGCTATCATTTAGCACAACAGTTTTTAGATTATGAACCTGGTATTCACTTTCCGCAGTTTCAGATGCAAGCAGGTACTACGGGCATAAATACCATTCGATTATATAATCCTGTAAAAAACTCTCAAGAGCATGATTCAGAAGGCGTGTTTATAAAGAAATGGGTGCCTGAACTTAGCAAGGTTCCAATAGCTTACATTCACGAACCCTGGAAGATGTCAGCCATGGAACAGATGTTTTGTGGGGTAGTAATAGGAACCAATTATCCACTTCCAATAGTTGATCTGCAAAATAGTTCTCGAAAGGCACGTGATAAAATATGGGCACATAAAAAACACCCAGCCGTACAAAGGGAAAAGTTTCGCATCTTACAAACACACGTTAATCCAAGATGATGCATATAAATTAGAGTCAAAAAGAAGATAGGTGAATTTTAATTTTTTAAATTTGTTCTTGTTGGGCTAAATAAATAAACGCAAAAGCTTTAATAGCTAGTTATTATGAATAAAAAAGACTGTATAATACACATTATTGGTGGGGGAGTAAGTGGTTTAATCGCAGCTAGGGTATTAGAAAAAAAAGGCTTTAATCCAATTATACTTGAAGCATCAGAACGGGTAGGGGGACGTATCAAAACTGATATTATTGAGGGTTATCAGTTAGATCATGGATTTCAAGTACTGTTGACTGCCTATCCTGCTGTTAAAAAATACCTAGATTATGATGCCCTTAACTTGCAGTTTTTTTTGCCTGGTGCTTATATTTTTAAAGCCAATACACAAAGTATTATAGGCGATCCTTTGCGAGATGTTTCATTACTTATTTCTACTCTGTTTTCAGGAATCGGAAGCATCTCTGACAAATTTAAAATACTAAAGCTCAACCATAAAATAAAAAAGAAATCGCTGACTGATATCTTTTCAGAAAAGGAACAAACAACTTTAAGCTACTTAAAAGAATTTGGGTTTTCAAAGGACATGCTTAATGATTTCTTTATTCCTTTTTTTAGCGGCATTTTTCTTGAAAATAAATTAGAAACATCAAGCAGAATGTTTGAATTCGTTTATAAAATGTTTGGTGAAGGCCATGCAGCAATTCCAAAAGCAGGTATGGAGGCAATTCCAAAGCAATTATTAAACAATTTAAAAACTACAACTTTCCAATACAACACTGAAGTTGCAAATGTAAAAGACGGACAAATTACCCTTACAAATGGCAGTAAATTAGAAAGTGATTTTATAATTTCAACAATCCCCCCAGGTTGCTTAGTATCAAACATTAAAAATCAACCTACAGAATGGAGGTCATGCGTAACATTATATTTTGAAACCAACAAAAGAGTGATTCATAAACCCTTAATAGGTTTAATTGTTAAGCCAGATAGTTTAGTGAATAATATAGTTTACAATAGCAGTTTAGCCAGTGTAACAAAACCAGCTCATGAACTCCTTTGCGTTACTGTCATAGATGACCAAAACCTTTCTGACCATGAATTAGTTACAGCAGTGGAACAAGAGTTAAAGGTACTTTGTAATATTAGCATTACACGATTTATTAAACAATACCGAATTACTAAAGCGTTGCCAAAGCTTGAAAATTTAAAATACGAAATGAAACCTTCTGAAACGCAGCTATCAAAGAGTTTATTTGTAGCGGGTGACACACAATTGAATGCCTCATTTAATGCAGCTATGATTTCTGGAGAACAGGCGGCATTAGCAGTAATAAAAGCTGCAACTAATAGCATTTAATCATTATAGCTAAAGTAAAATAATAATCGTTTATGTTTTTAATAATACAGATTATAGCTATCTAATTAAAGAGCATTACTAGATATAAAAAAATAACCTTAATAAATATAAATTATGAATAATTGGAAAGAATTTAAATCAGAGGAAGAGCTTGATTTAATAATAAAAAAATCAAATACTCGATCGCAGATAATATTTAAGGATAGTGTGAGCTGTGGTATTAGTGCTCACGCCAAACATAAATTAGTAACTGGAAATGATAAATTAATAGCTAAGGCTGATTTTAATTACTTAGACTTATTGAGTTACCGATCAATTTCTAATCTGATTGCTACTAAATTAGATGTGCAGCATCAATCTCCTCAAATAATTGTGTTAAAAAATGAAGTGCCTGTTTATATCGTTACGCATCACACTATAGATCCTGATAAAATAGAAACCTATTTGTAATAGGGATAGATTATGAATTGGCAAAATAAATATTTACTACTTAATGTCTGATTATAGGACTACAGTTTCTAATTCTTTTATTTGCAAAAAATTTACCCAAAGGGCAAACGATAGTTAAAACATAATATATATTATAGTTGACTAAAGATACAACATTACTAGATATAAACAAATAACCCCTTTTGTCCTATAATTAATATTATGTTAAATTATATAAATTATAATAACACCCTATTATTAAAATATGAATAATTAATTACTTATAAAAGAATCTATAAGAAATAATAAATATTCTTTATGCTGTTTTGATTGCAAATCTCCAGTGTTCATATTAAGATTTGATTTCAGCCATGATATATTATAATAGGCAGAACTTTTTGATATATTATCATATCTTGATTTAGTATCTAAAATTTTCAATAATCGATTAACATAAGTAGTTTGAAGATTTTGTCGTATTGTAGAAATATCTGAATTAAGATCTGATTCAAAAATAGAATTTCTTAAATCTATCATATAATATGGGAGTTTATAGTCATTTCCGTATAAACTAGAATTAGAAAATCTTAGTAAAACATTAGGATGAAGTAGATGATCAAGCAATCTATTTTGGTATGAAAGTATTCTTTGATGAATCGTAGGATCACTAGATACTTCAAATCCCCTTCTTTGGGTCTGTAAATAAGGAATCAAATCTTTTTGAAGTAAAATTTTGTTACTAAATCCATATTTAGCAATTAAAGCAAGAGCTTCCTTCTGAGTTTTTTCATCAACACATTCAAACGGCTTGTTAATTGATTTTTGATTAATATGTGAAAGATCAACCTTCACACCACCAATTTGTCTTGAAACAATATTCAATGTTTGATAGTAAGAATATACTAAGGTTCTATATGAACGATATAGTTCTTCATATGTATTATTCTCACTAGTATATTTGGTTTTTAAGTCTTTTAAAATCTCAAAAATCATCTCAATTTTATCAATAGAGTGCAAAATTTGAGTATTTGAAAGGTCATAAATCATAGCATTTGGGTCAGTTCCTCTACCAGGTGATCTCATATCTAAGGCATCATTTGCAAATGCAAGTTCCTTTTCAGTAGATCTAGATAATATATCTGATAATAATTTATCTTCATTTTCAGACTCATTATATTCAGTATACCCGAATTCAATTGCCCATATATCATAATACCCAGGTTTAACATCAAAATAGAGACCTTGATTATTAGGATCTTTTGTGATATTAATAGCAGGATAATCCATTACAGATGATGTAACCCCTCTTTCTTTTACTATCTCCTTATTATTTAACTCATCATTACTAAGAAGTGTACTTGCTTTAAAATTATGATTCAAACCTAATGTATGACCTACTTCATGTAAAACTAATCTATATAATGATTGTTTAACTAATTCTTTTTCGAGTTCATCAGATAAGTCCATATTCTTAATATAATTTAAGCCAAATGAATTTTCTATTTGCTGAAACTTTGATGCCGAACAAATATGATTATCAACTTGATGAGATTCATTAAATAAATCATCTGCAACTATTCTATTTGTAATATAAGACCATTCTAACATTATATCAGCTCCTAGAATCTCTCCCGTCCTTGGGTTAACAAATGATGGGCCATATCCACCCCAAGGTGGATTTGGAGAAGAAGTCCATCTTAGAACATTATACCTTATATCACCAGCATCCCAATCAGCTGTATCAGGTTGAATTTTAACTTGAACGGCATTAATAAAACC
>Ga0307998_1001389_pt1 | contig 12972 bp, 9 predicted proteins | sample Davwhametageno37_FD_203147 | JGI IMG/M metagenome (GOLD analysis project Ga0307998, IMG submission 203147) | Marine microbial communities from Davis Island wharf, Antarctic Ocean - #37 | ecosystem: Environmental > Aquatic > Marine > Unclassified | place: Antarctic Ocean: Davis Island wharf...
AATTGGATATAGACGTAATTGATTAAATAAGTTCAAGTTGTATTGATGCTTTTTTGTGCCAAATTTAAATCTATCATCGGCCGGTAAATCAAATTGGTAATGCATTCGCAATTAATTTTTTATATTTTTTTTAATAATAATAATCATAAAATCAATCAGATGAAAAAGACATTTTATTTATTAGCAGTTTTATTCACCTCATTAATCATTTCGTGTGGTGGTGATGATGATCCAATTCCAGCTCCAGTTGTTGTAACTCCTGAAGTAGTTATTCCTGATACCGGGGCTCCAACAATCACTCTAGTTGGTTCTTCAACAATTAATATTGAAGAAGGAGATTCATATACAGATGCTGGGGCTTCGGCTTCAGATGAAGTTGATGGCGACATATCCAGTTCAATAACAACTTCTGGTTCTGTCGACGCCTCTACACCAGGAACATATACATTAACATATAGTGTTTCAGATGCTGCAGGAAATTCAGTTTCATTATCCAGAACAGTTATTGTAGCTGTAGCGACTAAAATTACAGAATTAGGGGCCGTAGGAATAGTATCAGAACAAACTCCTGCAGAAGCAAAGAAAACCATTAATGGAAAGTGGAATTTCCCTGATAGTAGTGCAAAATCGTCCTATAGTTCTAAATTGAATACTTGTGAATTTGATTTTATTGAATTTACAGACACCACTTATTTTCTGGGCATAAAACTAGGAGAACTTGATTATGCTGTTACAGGACAATATGAATTAAATGAAGACTCTGAAGGAAACGTTAGTAGCGTTGACCTATACTATTTTACTGGAGAAGCAGATGTAGTAATTGCTAGATTAACTGATATTAATGTTGTCGAAGTAAACGACGAAATCGATGCTACTTTTACAATAAATTTAACGATTCCTGATACTGCTACTTTTGATGCCTGTAATGAGCTTAGTGGAACTTATTCTGAAGTCGGAAAAGAAGAGCCTATGGCGCAAAGTTATGCTGTTGCAAATACTTCAACAAATACTTCAACAACTTCACAGACAGGATCTAACACTACCATAACTTCTTATGTCGATCCAATTTCTCATGTAACATTAGTAAACAATACTTGGAGCCTTCAGAGTATTACAGAAGACGGTATAACTTATACCATTACTGAAGCGACAGCGGATTTTTGCCAGGAAGAGCTTTGTGACGCCAATGGTAATTGTCAAGAAACTACTATTGAAGGTTGTAGTCCACCAACCTCTATAAACGTTCAATTCTCAGCTTACGGGAGCTATAATCTTGTGTTTATTGGTGGCAGCAAAGGAACTTATGTTGAAGCCGGTAAATGGGTATGGATTAATGAGCCAGGCGAGCCAATGTTTTATAGATTTGAAGGTGGAGAAACATTTGTTATGAAAATTCTTGATATAAGCGAATCAATATTGATCATGCAAGAGGATAATGACATAACTTTAAGATTCAATGCTCTTTAAAATAAGAGACTTAATACAACATTTAGACCCTCTAGTTAATGCTAGGGGGTTTTTTATGTTTTAAGCAATTAGATATTGATGTTATTGATTAAATAAAGGTCAAGTGGTATTGATTCTTTGTAACCCTCACTTAGCTGTTGCTTGGGTGGGGGGTTATGAAATTAAAAAATAAGACATCCCAATTGTAGTAGTAGCAATAAATACAATAATCCCATTTTTAACTTTATCTGAATATTTTGTGAAATATTCATCGTTAAGAATGCCTTGAATCGATGAAGCTCCACCCATGATTAAAAATCCAACCATTAATAATTCCTCATTTATTGGGATTGTGTTTTTTAGCATAAATTTATCTAAAGCAAAAAGTAAAGTACAAGCCATCCAAGTTCCAAACCCCAGCCAGCCCTTTTTTTTAAACCATTCTTTCATTTCTAATTATTTATCAATACAATTTACAAAACTGTTATTAAAGCTTATTTTCATTAGTAAGAATGTTTATTAAACAAAAACTCCATCTATTTAGATGGAGTTTTACATATTAAAATAACTTCTAAAAAAAGCTAATACCTGCTTTTTAAATTTCCACTTGAATCTAACCACAAGATTTTTTCCCAAATAACCGTTTTGTAAAAATTATTTCCACTAAAATCGTTTATATCTTCATCAGAAATTGTTGGCCAAGGAATCACTTTGTTCCATGGATTAAAAACATCCGACAGATTAGTATAGGCATCCGCAGTATATGCATTCCAGTCATATGCATCCCCAGTTGGGTTTAGCACAACGGCAGCATTCCAATATTTTTGTTTTGTGTTTTTAGCTTTAATTTGCTTTTCGAAAAATGGCTTAAAGTACTTGTCTTGTAACTGAACCCAATTGAGTTTATTATCTGCATTTTTATAATTATGAACTAAGTAGTTCCAGTTTTCCATACCTCCATCAAAATTAACTGATGTTAGACGATTAAAAATAGCTTCTCCTGCAATCCTTTTAGGAATGTTTAATTGCTTATCGATTAAAGCCAGCTTCTCAGGATCCATAGAGCTTCTATACTCTGCTTCGGCTACTTGCCAATTGTTGTTAAGATTGTCCAGGTTCTCATATGAACCAAAACCCATATAAAAATAAATATTAGGATCAGAGGCTCTTCCACCATAGCGCTTAAGCATTGCCCATCCTGTAGTTTGTTTTTTTTTGACTAACAGAGCATGTATTCCTGACCAGTAAACAACTTCATTTTCAATAAAAGCATCCATTTCTTCGGCAGGAACATTTCTATAGTTATAGCTAAAAATATCTTCTTGAGCAGAAAGTGCAAAAACTGTAAAAACTGTAAATAGTAAAAATGTCTTTTTCATTTAAATAATTTTTATGATTAATATTAAAACAAATATAAAAAATCAATTGCTTTACGCAATTTAAATTAATTGCAAATGCATTACCAAATAAGTTTCATTTACCAGTGGATGATAGATTTAGATTTTTGAATCAATAAAATGTTAACTCCTCATATGAAGATTAATACAATCCTTTAGACCCTCTATTTAAGACTAGGGGTTTAAAAGCAACCTTTACTCAACAAACAAAGGCAAGTCTTTTAACTAATCCATTTCAACTTAGCTAATTCTGGCTTTAGAGATAGGGATTAGTTAGATAATATACCCGTTTAAGCAGCATACCACAAAAAGGAAAATAGATTTAAATTGAGAGGGTAGGGGTGAAGAATTAGAGTTTATTTCTGAATTCTTTAGGCTTTTACATAGTTAACTCCCCGTGCCGTACATATATCCTACAAAAAAAGTGGTATTAAATAAATAACAGATACAAAAAGGGTGAATCAGGCAATCCAACTGGACGAAAAAAAGGTTCCCTGAATAGAAAGAGAATAGCTCGAATATACTTAGCCTACCTTCAAGAAGAAGTGAACCCTTTGACGGGGATTAAAGAGCCTCTAAGCAATGAAGACATGATAACATTAGCATTGACTCATAAAGCGACACATCAGCTTATAAAGCTCTTGTGGACTCGGCTTGTGTATCAGTAAAAGGAAGCTTAGAAGGTTTTTATTTAATCTTTTTTAGAAATCCCTGAACTTACTGAAGAGGATATGCCTGTGGTTTAATCTGTTTAAAATTTATTTATAGCATTACCATTAGCTTCATCTTAGAACAAAGAGAAATTACTCTTCTTCTTAATTTTCCATTTTCCAACTCCTTTGTCTATTGGTAGTGTTTCTAATTCTGCTTTAGCATCAAAATTTTGATGTATTTGGATAGGCAACTCTCCAAACACTTGTGCACAAAAAAAGCCTAATGCTTGCCCATACTTAAATCTAAATGTAGCTCCTCCTTTTGCGGTTGTTTGAAAGTCTCTAATATATACCAGGTCGTCACCAATAGCATAATCATCCCCATCTACAGCATAAGTATATCTCCCATAATAGTAGTTAGTCTCTTCTACTAGAGTAGTTTCAAATCGTACTATAGCATTCTCATCATCTACAAATTGGACAAAGTCTACTGTGCATTCAAAAAATTAAGCATCAATTTCATCATTAGAACAAGACACTACAAAGGCAATAAATAAAAGAAGAAGTGATTTTTTCATAATATCCAGTTTATCGATACAAGATACTAACTGTTTTAAAGCTTGTTCTCATTGTCTGTAGTGTTTTTCAGATTTTAGTTCTATTAGTATCTATAATGATTTTTGTAAATTAGACCAAAGAGAAAACAAAAATATGGCTGTAAAGAACCCACCCGGAATCGAGAAAATGATAAATTATCCTAATTTTTCATCCTTAGAAGAAGAAAGACATTACAGAAAAAAAATGTTAGCAGCTGCCTATCGTATTTTTGGGAAACTGGGTTTTTCTGAGGGAGTTGCTGGACATATCACATGTCGCGACCCTGAATATCCAGATTGTTTTTGGGTGAATCCCTTTGGCCTTTCCTTTAAACGCTTAAAAATGTCGGACTTGGTTTTGGTGAATGAAGTTGGAGAAATTGTTGCCGGAAAACAAGCTCCTTTAAACAAGGCTGCATTTGCAATTCACGCGGCGATTCACAAAGCACGACCAGACGTTATTGCTGCAGCGCATTCGCATACCATCTATGGCAAAACTTGGGCTTCCACTGGAAAACTACTTGACCCTTTAACACAAGATGCCTGTATTTTTTATGAAGACCACGGATTGTTCAATGATTATACAGGAGTTGTGGGTGAACTGAGTGAAGGTGATCGTATAGCCGATGCATTGGAAGATAAAAAAGCGGTAATTCTTCAAAATCATGGATTGCTAACTGTTGGACATAGTATTGAAGAATGTGTGTTTTGGTTCACAACGATGGAACGAACATGTCAGTCACAACTATTGGCAGAAGCAACAGGTAATTCCTTAATCAAAATTGATCCTAAAACTGCCCAAATGACACGAGATTATGAGGTCGGATTTCCAATAGCTGGCTATTTCAGTGCACAACCACTTTTTCAAGACATCTTTCATGAACAAGCTGATTTAATTGACATTAGTTCAACGGAAGGTAAACTAATCCTTGGGTAATTCTTTCCTAATTTTCATTTCAACCAAAAATAGGTTTTTTATATTTACACCAAGACGAAAAATATGCCAACCAAAAATAATTCAAAAATATTTTCCAGTATGCCTATACGCATCAGGTCTAAACAAACTATCTCTCTTTATGTAATGACCTTAATGGTTTTTCTTACTTCACTAAATGTTTCCGGTCAACATCAACACGATCACGAAGGACTTCATCATTGGGAAATTCCAAGCAAAAGTCCAGATAGAATTATGCTTACATTCCATGGAGACCCTTCTTCATCAAGAGCTGTAACTTGGCGAACGGATACAAGCATCGAAAAATCCTTCGCTCAGATTTCTGAAGCAACTGTAAACTCAAATTTTACAGAAAATGCTGATGTGTATAATGCTGTAAAAGAGCCTTTTGATTTAGGGCTTTATAAAGGAAATAACTCTTTAAAAGTTCACTATCACAGTGTCGTATTTAAAAAATTAAAGCCCAATAAGCTCTATGTTTACAGGGTTGGAGATGGTGATAAATACTGGTCCGAATGGATTCAATTTAGAACAGCTAAAAAAGAGTATGCGCCTACAAAATTCGTCTACTTTGGTGATGCCCAAAACGATGTCCTTTCTCATTGGTCACGTGTTATAAGGATGGCTTATCAAACAGCTCCAGATGCTTCTTTTGTAATCCATGCTGGGGATCTTATTAATAGTGCTCATAGTGATTATGAGTGGGCCCAGTGGTATAAAGCTGGAGGGTTTATCCACAGTCAATGGACTGCAATACCCGTAGTTGGAAATCATGAATTTAAACCCTTAAATAATGGGTCAGAAAAAAAACTCGCCATTCAATGGAAGCCTCAATTTACATTGCCGGTTGAAAAAGAATTGAACACAAAATTACACGAGACAGTTTATACGGTAGATTATCAGGACATAAGAATTATTGTACTCAATTCGAACAGTGAACTAGAAGAGCAAACTAAATACATCGATCAACAGCTAAAGACATCTACTGCCAAATGGAATATTATTACATGTCATCATTCGGTATTTTCTCCTGCAAAAGGACGTGATTTCGAGTATGCGCGAAAAAAATGGAAACCACTATTTGATAAATACAATGTCGATATAGTACTTAATGGTCATGATCACACATATGCTCGTGGTCATGTCCCTACGATTTCAACAAATAATGATGTTGAAAATATAGGTACCATGTATATTACCTCTGTTAGTGGACCCAAACAATACCCATTGGATAAACAACAGATTCTGAGTTACTCAAAACAAGGTTACCAACTAGATAAATCAGCTGAGCAAACTCAATTTTTCCAAGTCATTACGGTAGATGAAAACGAATTAACTTATGTTGCTTTTACTGCATTAGGGGAAGAATACGACCGAGCTATTATTACAAAAGATTTTGATACGGGACAAAAGAAACTGTGGCAAGTGAAAAAACATGATTAAGCGATTTTCATCCCAATATGGCCTAGCATCATATGCTACAGCAGTCGTTTTCGTTAGGTGAATTGTACAGCCAATTGAAGCAGCTTAATTCGTCACAAGATAGATTTACAGGATTATATGGCATAGTAGAATATTCTTATGCAAGTATTATTCAAATAAGATCACTAAGGGAGTTTTCTTTAAAGTTCATGAAATAGCAATTCTGTAGCCCTCACTTTAGCTTGTAGCTTTAGTGGGGGTTTTATTTGCAAATCTGTGAGTTTACTGAGAAGGATATGCCTTGGTGTAAAAGGGGTGCACAAAAAGCCAGATTTAGAGATTAGTATGATTCTGCAGTATATCCATTTGAGATTAATTTAGAATCTAACAATCCTAGAAGATGTTCAGAAATATTTTTAAATAATAGGATTGAATCACAAGAATACCATGTAAAGTTTTAATTTTTAATTAAAAATAATTTAAATCATATATTTGTTGAACAAAACTATATTCATATGAGCATTTTCATTCGTTTTCTACTTTTCATACCATTGTCCGTACTTTTTTCCTCAGCGGAGACAGAATCACAAAGCTTTCAAGGAAAAGCTTATTATTTTTCTAAATCTAAAATGGATTTGGGAAACTGGGGAGCTAGAATGAGTGAAGCGCAAAAAAAACAAATGAAAAGTCGCTTAAAAAACCGCTTGGACAAAACCTATATTTTAAGTTTCAACAACACCGAATCTTTATTCATTGAAGAAGAAAAAGTAGATGCAATTTCTGGTGCAACCGATTCTTGGGGAAGTAATTTTGCAAGAGGAAAACAATACAAAAACATAGCAGAGAACAGTTTGGTTCAAGCACAAGAATTCTACGGAAAACGTTTTCTAGTAAAAGATGAGTTACAAAGCATTGATTGGAAGATGGGGAGTGAAACCAAACAAATTGGGAAATACACTTGTTTTAAAGCTACCTCTATTTTGCCATCTACGGAACTCTCCTGGTATAACTTTTCATGGAGTGATTTAAGTCAAAATGCATCTAGCACAACCGAAAAAGACATAAAATTAACACAAGTTGAAGCTTGGTACACCCTCCAAATACCAGTAAAGCATGGACCAGCAGAATTTTGGGGCTTGCCTGGGCTAATCTTAGAAGTAAGTGCCGGAAATACAACAATGTTGTGTTCAGAAATTGTGATTAATCCTAAAGAAAGAGAAAAAATCGAAGCTCCTGAAAAAGGAAAAGAAATAAACAAAGAAGATTACAGGTCAACCATTGTTGGTAAAATGATTGAAATGAGAAACAACCGAGGAAGAAGAAGAGGGTAAACCCTAAGATTATATCTGGAACACTACATACATGACAACTCGAATTATTATTTTCTGTTTCTTCTTATCCTTCTTATCCTATGGTCAACTGAGCCTTAAAGGCATTGTACGCGATAGCTTAGAAAACCCCTTAGAATCATCCAGCTTGGTCGCAATTAATAAGGCTACCAACGCATTGGAGTCCTATACCATGACCAACGATCTTGGAGAATATAAACTCGAACTAAAGAACAACACAAGCTATAAAATTCAGGTGAGTTACATTGGACTACAAACTATAAACGACAGTCTGTCTGTGCAAGAACGTGATCTAATTAAAAATTATTCTCTTCGAGCTGACATCCAACTGGATGAAGTTGTAGTAAAAATTCCCATTTTGGTGCGCGGAGATACCTTAATCTATGACGCAGATTCTTTTAAGAATGGCTCGGAGCGGAAACTAGAAGATATTATCGATAAACTTCCTGGAGTAGAAATCAGCGAGACTGGGCAGATAGAGGTTGAAGGAAAAGTGGTCAACAAACTCATGGTAAATGGGAAAGATTTTTTTGATGGAGACACAAAAATTGCAACCAAAAACATTCCATCAAGTATCGTAGACAAAATTCAAGTTCTCAAAAACTATGGAGAAGTTGGACAGCTCAAAGGTGTTCGAAACAACCAAGATAATATTGCCATTAACATCCAGTTAAAGAAAGGGAAAGAAAGCTTTTGGTTTGGGAATGTAACCGCTGGAGGGGGTGAATCTCCGGAAGAAGAGCTCTATTTAGTTCAACCCAAACTATTTTATTACAACCCTAAATACAGCATCAACTTTATTGGAGACATGAATAATATTGGAGAAGTTGCTTTGTCACGAAGGGATATTAGAGGATTTGGTGGAGGATTTAGTGCGCCCAGTAGTCAGAGTGGAACCAGCATTAACTTAGGCGATAACAGCCTTAATTTTCTTGCCAATCAGCGCGATGCACTCCGTATTGAAAACAAACTAGCCACAGGTAACTTTAGCTACTCTCCCAATGAATCATTAGACTTAAGTGGGTTTCTTATTTTTAATTCAAGTAAAGTTAAATCGAAAGAAAACAGCTTCATTCAATACACAAATACTGACTTAGCAATTCCAGATGAAACGACCGAACAAACCAGTGAAGAGCGATCGAATCAAGGTTTATTAAAATTAAGTGCTTCTTATAAGCCCAATTTTAATAATCAGATTGACTATGATATTTTGATGCGCAGTTCGGACGATCTTCAGAATCAAAATATATTTTCATCTGTAATTGGAAATACGGAACAACTAGAAGAAGTAACCCCCTTCAGCATCAATCAAAATTTAAAGTACTACCTCACACTTGATGATAAGAATATTGTTGCTTTCGAAGCACAACATGTGCTTAAGAACGAAGATCCTTTTTATAATGCTATTCTGGTAAATGATCCGACTGGAGAAGATGCTTTTGACAATACCGCATTAGCTTTAGGTCTAGACAGTTCATTGAACAATTATAATCTGGGGCAAAACAGAACGATAAAATCAAATCAACTGGATGCAAAACTAGATTATTACTACATCATCAACCCAAAAAGCAACCTCAACCTAACACTTGGTACCATTTTAAGTCGCCAAGAATTCAATTCCGATATATTCCAGTCGCTTTTAAACAATACGCCATTTAAACCAACACCTAACTTCAACAACGGGCGAGCGACAAATGATATTGACTATAATTTCAGAGATGTTTATTTAGGAGTTCATTATCGTGTTAGAACAGGTAAGTTTACCTTTACTCCGGGCTTTTCCGTTCATGCTTATGGAAATAAGAACACCCAAAACAACGAATTAGTTCAAGATAATTTAATACGCCTTTTGCCTGATTTTGAAACCAGAATTCAAATCAAAAAAGGGGAATCCTTGACGCTCAATTACAAAATGCAAAATCAGTTTACTGATGTTACAAAACTTGCAAGCGGATTGGTCTTAAACAATTACAACAGCATTCAATACGGAGCCCCAGACCTCCAAAATGCATTGTCTCACAATTTGAGCCTTTTGTACAGTAGTTTTAATTTATTCAACTATACCAATGTATTCGCAAGAATCGCTTACTCAAGTAATATTGATCAAATTAGAAGCTTAACTAATTTTGAGAATATCATTCGAACAAGTACTTTTTTCAACTCTTCTTTTGCCAATGAAAACTTAAATGGTTTTGGGCGTGTACAACGTACTTTTGGAAAGGTACGCGTAAGCATCAATGCAGCCGTAAACTTCAGTGAAATCAATCAATTCATTCAAAATCAGCCTACGGTTAACAAAGCGTTTACACAAACCTTCACCCCCGGTATTCGAACTAATTTTAAAGTAGCTCCCAACATTAGTTTACGCTACCGTTATAGCCTAATCAACAATAATCAAGGAAATAGAGAAACAAACTTTATTATCAAAGCTCCATCGATTGAGTTTGATGCATATGTGGTTGAAAAATTTACTTTTGTTACGAACTATAGTTACACTACTCAAGAAGTTGGGGCAGACAAGGAGTCGTTCCAAAATTGGGATGCTCGTCTATCCTATCGGAAAAATAAAGACACTAAATGGGAATTTGAAATCAAGGTCTCTAACCTTTTAAACATCGATAAGCAAATTCGAAACAGTGCCAATTCCATTTCAGTCCTAAGTGCACAAACATTTATACAACCTCGATTCATTACCTTTAGAGGAGTATATCGTTTGTAAGTTTTAAACTCAATTTAACCACACACCTAACCTCATTTTTCATCTTTATTATAAAAAATGCAGCAATTGGTAAAAGTGCAGCCAAATACGCTAAGGTTTTTGGGAAAGATTATCATGAACAGCTTAAAATGAGCTCTCAAGAATTAATGAAGGAATATCGAAAAGCTAAATCGGAATATGATAAAAATAAAAAATCTAAAAAAACAGAAAGCATAGAAGAACCCAAAAAACCCTGTCAACTTATGTTTTTCATTCCTGGAGACACTTCATAAGCTAGTCTTGTTGGTCATATTGGAGAAAATAAAGGCAAGGGCTGTGTTTTTGAAACAGATTCAGATACTATATCGGGAACTAATAAACAAGAATGGGGCGGATTTTCACCTGTTCTAAGAAAGAACTTTCACCATGAGGATATTTCTAGAACAAGAAAAACAGATGATGAGCTTACTGAAATTCCAAATTACAGATTTTCTTTTCTAACCACAGGAACTCCAGATCAAGTAAACGGTTTAATCCCGAATTCTGAAGACGGTCTTTACAGTATATTTTTATTCTATGTCTTTTCCATTCCCTATGAATGGAAGACTAATTATACTTAAGAAATCGATGATTCCATGGATGTAAGTTTATACAAACTAGGGCAATCTTTTTACACTAATCAAAATAATAATAAAGAAAGAATATTTTCCTTAACTCCAAAACAAGGAAAAAAGCTTGATGACACTTTCAGAAATGTCCTAAAAACCATGAAAAAGGATAACGGTCAGGAAGAGGCTGTTAGTGTTTTATTTAGACATGGATTAATGACTTATAAGGTTGCTATGACTTTATCAGCTATAGAATCAAATGATGATAAAATCAGATGTTCAGACAAGGTCTTTGACTTAAGTCTTAAGCTAATAACAGAAGTGTTTTAGGAAACTCACTTGAACAACTAAAACGAATGTCTAAGTCAAATAAATCTCCCAAATCTAAACAGTCTAATTTATTGAATGTGCTTCCCAAAGAATTTGATAGAAAAAGAGCTGAAGCTATTGCAGAGGAAATTGGAGTTCCTTCAAGAATTGCAGACGCCTATCTTAAAACATTCGTTGAGCAAGGTTTAATCATAAAGCAAAAGCATGATTTATATAATAAACATACTTCATAGAAACAGAAGGAAGTGATTACCCCCCCGACTATATTTTGACCCCCAAACAAAAGGGGGTGATCACAACCCATATAACCTCAGTAAAATCAGGGGTTAGCGCTATGGTTTACTAACAAAACTTGACACTATAAAAACCGAATTGCTTGACATGTCCTAGAGTTACAAAATAAATTATTGTCGGAATAAATAGAACTACTCATAAAGTATCAAATGATTTTATAGTTTCTGTCTTAGAGTGCCAATATGCTAAAAGTATTAAAGGGAATTGAAATGGTAGCCTAATTAATGCATCCTGTCTTGAAATTCCAAATGTGTTTTGGGCTATCTCAGAAGTAAATAAATAAATGTTTGCAGGTAACACTGTATAAAAATAATAAGGGTTAAGTGCCAAAACTGAAGTTGGTGCATATTAGCAAAGTCCGCCAAATTTACAATTTGACGGTTAAAAGAAAAATAACGGTAAAATTGTAAATTTGGATAAGTGCTAAACTGTAAATAGAGTAGATTATAATGTTGGTCTTGCTGCACACTAATCCTTTTCTTACCTTACCTTAGCTAAATGTATATTATTTAATTATGATGAAAAAGGTAAAAGTTCTTTTAGCAGTTTTGGGATCACTCCTTATGTTGGTTGTTATTTTAGGGGTTGTAGCGTCGGTCTATTTAAAAGACACCTTCTTGGATTTTGAAACGGAATATACAGAGCTAGCAAGTGTTCAAGAAATGAAGCAAGACGGTCACACTTTTTTAGACCTCAATGCAAATGAGCGTTTAGACGTTTATGAAGATGAACGGATGCCACTTGAAAAGCGGGTATCGAACCTGCTTTCTCTAATGACTTTGGAAGAAAAAATACACCTCCTCAAAGGATCTGGAATAGGTTCTGCTATCGGACTAAACGAACCTGGCGTGGGAATTCCTGGCGCTGTAGGAACATTGGTTGCAACCCCTAGATTGGGTATTCCGACCGTCTATTTATCGGATGGCCCAGCGGGCTTGCGAATTGAGCCCAAGCGAAAAGGAGAAGACCGAACATACAACTGTACCGCATTTCCAATTGCTACTTTGCTGGCTTCTACTTGGAACCAAGAATTGGTCCATGCAGTCGGTAACGCCATGGGTACAGAGGCAGCAGAATACGGTATTGATGTGATTTTGGGTCCTGGTATGAACATTCATCGGAATCCACTTTGTGGAAGGAATTTTGAATATTATTCCGAAGATCCTGTGCTCTCGGGTTATATTGGAGCCGCCATTATAAACGGAATTGAGTCGAATGGTGTGG
>Ga0307998_1001390_pt1 | contig 12972 bp, 10 predicted proteins | sample Davwhametageno37_FD_203147 | JGI IMG/M metagenome (GOLD analysis project Ga0307998, IMG submission 203147) | Marine microbial communities from Davis Island wharf, Antarctic Ocean - #37 | ecosystem: Environmental > Aquatic > Marine > Unclassified | place: Antarctic Ocean: Davis Island wharf...
CCTCAACGCTATCGCCTTCTTGGACCCGAACTGCCAACACATCGGCACTGGCCGGACTGGTTACCGAGACCTGCTGGCGACTCTGCAACTGACTGTAGAGTTGCATCTGCGGAGCATAAGATTGAGATAACGGCGCTAGCGCCGCCACCGTTGGGGCATCGAGCAAGGGGTCCACAACCACGCCGGCATCTGGTTTACCCGCGCGGGCGACCGGATTAGACATCAACCAACTGCCCACGGCGGCGCCAACGATCAAAACCAGCAAGGGATATAACCAACGACGCCAGCGAATAGACATACAAACTCCAAAAAAAATTTAAGAATAGTCTAACATACGCCGGTCAAACCATCTTGGATGGCAGAAATAAGACAATAGGCACTCCCATCGGCGATTCTTTTGGGTACACTAGCCGCAGTCCGCTCTGGGCGCTGCGCCGTAGGCGGTTTTCTGTAAAATCAGGGTAATAGATGAAGGTTTTTGACCACATTCCGAAAGTTCGCCCAACCACCGAGTTGCTCGATACGATCGACAGCCCCGCCGATCTAAAGCAGCTGGCTGTGCATCAGTTACCGCTGCTGGCCGATGAGCTGCGTGCCTTTTTGCTTTACAGCGTCGGTCAATCCGGCGGCCATTTTGGCGCCGGTCTGGGCGTCGTTGAGCTGACCATTGCCCTGCACTATGTCTACGACACGCCGGCGCAAAAATTGGTTTGGGATGTCGGCCATCAGGCCTACCCGCATAAGATCTTGACCGGGCGCCGCGAGCGCTTGCCAACCATCCGCCAGGAAGGCGGCCTGCATGCCTTCCCGCACCGTGCCGAAAGTGACTATGACACCTTCGGTGTCGGCCATTCCAGCACCTCCATTTCTGCCGCGCTTGGCATGGCCATTGCCGATCGTTTACAGGGTCGGGACCAACAGGCGATCGCGGTAATCGGCGATGGCGCCATCACCGCCGGCATGGCCTTCGAGGCACTCAATCACGCCGGCCACGATGGCGCCAACATTCTGGTGGTATTGAACGACAACGATATGTCGATCTCCGAAAACGTCGGCGCCCTCAATCGCGCCTTCTCGCGGGTATTCTCCTCCAAGACATACTCCCATCTGCGCGAGAACAGCAAGAAGGTACTGAAAAATCTGCCGCCGATGCTGGAGTTCGCCCGCAAAGCCGAGGAGCATATGAAGGGCATGGTCGCACCCGGCACCCTGTTTGAAGAACTCGGCTTTAACTATGTTGGTCCGGTCGATGGCCACGATGTGATCGAGCTGGTGCAGACCCTGAGCAATATCAAGACTTTTAAGGGACCGCAGTTTTTGCACGTCGCGACCCAGAAGGGTAAGGGCTTCTTACCGGCGGAAAATGAACCGATCAAATATCACGCCATCAATAAGATTGAGCGCCAAGCACCCGCCGATGTCGTCAAAGGGCCGACTAAACCCAAATATTCCAGTGTCTTTGGCCAATGGCTGTGCGATATGGCCGCGCACGATAAGCACCTGGTCGGCATTACCCCAGCCATGCGCGAAGGCTCCGATATGGTGGCCTTTTCGGCACGCTATCCCGAGCGCTATCACGATGTCGCGATCGCCGAACAACACGCGGTGACGGTTGCCGCCGGCATGGCCTGCGCCGGCCTAAAGCCGGTGGTGGCGATCTACTCGACCTTTTTACAGCGCGCCTATGACCAGCTGATTCACGATGTCGCCCTACAAAACCTGAATATCCTCTTTGCCATCGACCGGGCCGGACTGGTCGGTGAAGACGGCCCGACGCACGCCGGCAGCTTTGACTATACCTTTCTGCGCTGCGTCCCCAATATGGTGGTCATGGCCCCGAAAGACGAGGCCGAGTGCCGACAGATGCTCAGCACCGGCTTTATGCACCCGGGTCCGGCGTCGGTGCGCTACCCACGCGGTACCGGTCCCGGAGTTGAGATTGCCAACGACCTAACCTGCCTGCCCATCGGACAGTCTGAGACATTACGCCAGGGCCATCAGGTCGCCATCCTCGCCTTTGGTAGCATGGTGGCACCCTGCATGGCGGTGGCCGAACAACTCGATGCTACGCTGATTAACATGCGCTTCATCAAGCCAATCGATCGGGCGGCGATCATCTTGGCCGCTCAGCAGCATGAACTGATCGTCACAGTAGAAGAAAACACCATTATGGGCGGCGCCGGATCGGCCATCACCGAGGTGCTCAGCGCCGAGCGCATCCTGTGCCATTGTTTGCAGCTCGGCTTGCCCGATGCCTACACCGACCACGCGCCACCGCAGCGCATGTTGGCGGCCGTGGGCCTAGACAGCGCGGGGATTCTGCGCTCGATACAACAACGTCTCGCGGAGGCCTGAGTATGCCGATTATCCTGTTAGTTGTGCTGGTCCTAGGCCTATTGGTTGGGCCGGGCCTGTGGGTGAAGCGGGTTTTGGCGCGTAACAGTCGGGTGCGCGATGATCTGTCCGGGACCGGCGGTGAACTGGCCACGCATCTGATCAAGCGTTTTGAGCTGAGCGAGGTGTCGTTGGAGCTAACCGAACTGGGTGACCACTATGACCCGGAGAGCAAAACCGTCCGCCTGACCGATGCGGTCATGAACCAGAAGAGTCTAACCGCGATCGCCACTGCGGCGCACGAGTTCGGCCACGCCTTGCAGCATGCCAAAGCCTATCGGGCGCTGAGCACTCGCACGATACTGGCGAAGCAAGCTGTAAAGATACAGCGCTTGGCCGGCTTGGCGGTGTTTGTAATTCCGCTGCTGGCCATGGTGCCCGGGCTGGCCCCCGTGGCACGACTGGTATTGGTTTTTTTTATCGGTTCAATGTTCTTATCGACCATTATTCATTTTGTCACCCTGCCCGTCGAGTTCGACGCCTCATTCGGCCGGGCCCTGCCGATCCTGAGCGAGGGCAACTATGTCTCGAACCGGGATATGAAAAAGGTGCGCACCATTCTGCTCGCCTGCGCCCTGACCTATGTCGCCCAGGCACTCTTGGGTGTGCTCAATTTCACTCGCTGGTTTGCGTTACTAAGGCGCTGAGCGTTCGTGGCCACAAGACCAACACAGTTCAAACGCGCCACCATTCTGTTCGCCGCACGCGCCACAAAACCACTCCTCCACGTCTGTGGCGGTGGCCTCCTGAATCAGCCGCTGCGCTGCATCGCGATCCCATTCGTTCACTAGCCAGAGCTGCGGCCAGACATCGATCGGTGATAACTCACCGGCCCCACCGGCGGCAAATTCATTGCGTAGACTGGTCTCAATGCGTTGCAGGCGCAAACTGTTTTGGACATTGACCACCTGGTATAGGTTGGGATGGGCGTAAATTGGCTCGGGTTTCTGGCGCGGCTGGACATTCATGGGCATCAGTATCGATAGGAGGTGGTGAAAAAGGCCGTCATGCCCAAGATCGTGGTTTGCTGGATCGTAGTCGAATCCTCTACGATCTGGCTATCGCCATTGCCATAATTGCCCATTAGGCCTATGGATATGGCCGAACCCTCGTTAAAGCGGGTAATGCTACTGGTCACGCCATAGATATCAATATGAGCTTCTTGAACTTGACCTGAACGGGTTGGATCCACCTCTGGTGTGCTGGCGAAGGCGGTGTAGAGTCCAGCGCGCAGGGCCCAGCGCGGTGTCCAATACCACTCCAGGCCCACTGCTCCATCGAGCGTCGGCTCTCGGCCGCTAAAGCCACCAATGGCTGCTGAGCTCGTGCTATAGATAGCATCGGCACTGATCAGCAATACACTGCTCGGGAACCAAGCAATACCCGTGCGCACTTGCCATGGGTAAGTTCGGGTATCCTGATAAGTAATAATCTCCGGCACCTGCTCCGTTAAACAGCCAACAGCAGTGCTATCGGTTACACATCGGGCCAGCTGCCGAGTTTCGGTGGCGCTAACCAAGAAGGTCTTATCAACCATCAGACCCAGCGACCAATGCGGCAGGGGCGACCACTGAATCCCCAGCTTGGGGCGAACACCCTGCTCGCTCAACTTGCGATAATAATTAACCCACTGGGTATCCCGATTATTCTCGTCGGTAGCGTTGTACTTAACAAACTGGTTATTAACAAATCGGCCCGCCGATAATGGAAATGCAGCGATAGACCGATGGACAGATCATCGTTAAGTTTCTTGGCGACCGTTGGCCCCACATTATAGACCGTATCGAGATTGCTAATATTGAGGATTAAACTTTCAATATGGTCAAAGGCGAGAAAACTCTGGTCCTGATTTTCTTGCGCCGAATCGACGATCGACGAGGAGAAGCCAACCATCCAACCCCCCAAAGGCTGCACCACACCAAAGAAATTGGGCAAGACCTGGAAGCTGTTGCGATTGTAATCGAATTCTTCGGCCAAGGCGTCCTGGTAGGTAATGTTGAGCGATTGCACGGTGTTGACGTTGGCCGAAATATTGGCGCTGCGACTGTAAGCAATACCAGCCGGGTTGTAATACATACCGGCCGGATCGTCGGAAATCGCGGCATAGGCACCCGCCATGCCCAAGGCGCGGTCACCGACTACCTGATTGATATTGTGATTCGGATTCGCGTACAGACTGAGCGGTGCAATATAGAGCGCCAACAGCGCTAGCACTTGACGGGTCATGGATTTCCTTCCTAGGGCCGACCGCAACGGAGCGTTCACGGGTTAAAGGCCTTAAATCTGTTCACCAGTAGAGCATAATCGAGGTCATTAAGACCATGGGTGATTTTAATGACCTCGATTTTGTCTAGCCGATCCACAAAGGACGGATGGGTTTGCGCCACCTGAGCCCGGTCACTGCCGGCAGCCTGACTGACCCGCGCCAGAAACTCGGAATAGGCATCCGGGTTATAACCGGCTTGGACCATAATAAACAGACCAATTTCATCGGCGCTGAACTCGTCATCCTGCTGCAGGCCATCGGCCTGTAAAATACCCAAGGCCGCATCAGTCGCCTGATCCAGCGCGACACGAAACGCATCACTGGCCCCGGAGGCGAGCTGAGAAAGCGTGGCGCCAGAGCCGAGACCGCGAATATTGAGCGCCCTGACAATGTGTTTTTCCCGTACATGGGCAATTTCATGAGCCAGGACACCGGCCAATTCGGCCTCGTTGCGCATTAGGGCTAAAGTACCTGAGGTTAAGAAAATATAACCACCCGGCATCGCATAGGCGTTAATAGTCGGCGAATAGACCACTCGAAAGTGAAAAACGAGCTCGCTACGTCCGGAATATTGTGCCAAATAGCCGCCTAAGGTACTGACATAGCGCTGCAGTTCGTTGTTATCGACAGCATCGACGACACCCAAGTAGCGTGCGGCAACTTCGCGGCCGAAGCGGATTTCAGCATCCACATCGGCGGCATTGTCGGCCGTTTTAAGTAAATCGGAGGCGCGGGCACGAAAATCGCCCTCCATTGGCACCGTGTTACAGGCCGTTAGCATCAGCAGCGGCAAGCCAACTGTGCGCCAGAAATTGGAGTTTAAAATGACTTAGCCTCCGGTAATATTTTATTGCATTCGCTCGGCGGTGCAATAGGGCTATCCCGTCATCACCGCCCTGAGCGGCATTGAGCCGTGTCGGCAGCGGTGACGATGGTTCTTGTCAGGAGCGAGTGCCTAGTAGCGATAGGACGTGGTAAAAAATACCGTGCCGCCGACGATTGTGGTTGTTTGTAGTAACGATGCAACGGTCGGGAAAAGCTGACTTTGACCCTGACCGTAGTTAAGCAAGGTTCCTAGTGAAATAGACGAGCCCTGATTAAAGCGGGTGATACTCACGGTGGCACCGATCAAGTCGACGTGGCCGGCCTGATTAATCGAGCCGAGGGCCAGTTCCGGCGTATTGGCATTAGCGGTGTAGAGACCGGAGCGCAAAGCCCATTTCGGCGACCAATACCATTCCACACCAAGCGCGCCATCAACCGTTGACAACAACACGCTGTCACCGGAGTCATCATAGGTCGGGCTGTTGTAGATCAGATCGGCACTGACTAGCAGGACATTTGACGGGAACCAGGCACCGCCCATGCGCACTTGCCAAGGGTAGTCGCGTTCAAACGCGGTTTCGGTGATACTTGGGTCGCTTTGTGTTTGGCAGCCTATATTCGTCAAATCCGTGCCACACGCGCTCACCTGACTGGTCAGGTTGCCGCTAATAAGAAAGGTTTTGTCAGCACTTAGGCCGAAGGACAAGGACTGCATCGGAGACCAAATAAGGCCTAACTTGGGTCGAATGCCAACTTCTTTGATTTCAGCGTAGCTATTATTCCAGGATATATTGTTGCCCGATGCGGCAGAGAACTTAATGTGTTGATTCGAGATCGACTCCGCCGAACGATAATGCAGATGCATACTGAGGCCAACGGCCAGCTTATTATCCAGAACCCGAGCCACGCTCGGCCCGACATTGTAGGTGGTATCAATGCGATCGAAATTGAAGACAAATTTGTCCACATTAATGGCGGTCAGATCGCTAAAGGTCTGACTCTGTTTTTCTCGTACCGAGTCGACGATGGTCGACGAAAAACCGACCGTATAGTTGCCGAGTGGTTGAATAACCCCGAAAAAATTGGGTAAGACCTGGAAGCTATCGCGCACATAGTCGAACTCACCGGCCACAACATCATCATAGGTAATAGCATAGCTCTGCAGCGTATTCACGTTAGCGGAAATGTTCGCGCTACTGGAATAGGCGATACCCGCCGGATTGTAGTACATACCGGATGGGTCATCCGACACCGCGGCATAGGCCCCAGCCATACCGATGGCGCGATCGCCGACGATCTGATTGATGTTACGGCCGGCATCGGCGAACAGGTAGGGGGCCACTCCCAAAAACAGCCAAACTGCTGTGCCATACCTAAACATAGAGATCCCTTAGCGTTTGAAGGTCAAAAATCTGTCTTCGACGACAGCATATTGTAGATTGTCCAGACCATTGGCCTCGCGCAGCCCTTGCAATCGACTCAGTCGAGTCGACATGTCCGGATGCGTTCGACTCACCTCTTGGGTCGACAGCTGCTGGTCTTGGTCGATGCGAGCTAAAAAATTGAGATAAGCTTGGGAGTCGTAACCGCTTTGCACCAGAATATAAAAAGCCAGCTCATCGGCATCAAATTCATCCTCCTGTTGCAGGCCGTCGTCGGTTAATATCGCCAAGGCCGCTTGCGATGCTTGGGTCAAGGCAACGCGAAAGGCGTCGTTACCGCCTGAAGTGAGCTGCCCCAAGGCGGCGCCGGTCGAGACACCGCGAATATCCAATGCTTTAACGATATGCTTTTCTCGGACGTGAGCAATTTCGTGTGCCAGCACACCCGCCAGTTCGGCTTCATTGCGCATGGCCGCGACCGCTGCCGAGGTGACAAAGATGTAACCTCCGGGCAGGGCATAGGCATTAATTTCGGCAGATTGGATAATTAAGAAATGAAAGTCTATCTCATCACGACCGGCAAACTGGACCAGATAAGCGCCGACCTGATTTACATAGTACTGCAGCTCCTGGTCTGACACCCCATCGTAACCGCCCAGCAGACGGGCGGCGACCTTACGACCAAAAAGCACTTCTGCCTCGACATCGCCTTGCGCATCGGCTGATTTGTCCAATTCGGACAAGCGCGCCCTGAAGTCTTGGTCCATGCTGACACAGCCGGCCAGCCCAAGTGCGGCTAGGACCAGCAGAACCCGATTACCCAAAGCCCTCATTCGCCGTTTTCACGCACAATAGCATCGGCAAATTCTATTATTTCTTCTCCGGGCACACTAATAGCTTCCATCTCGACCAATTCATTGTAATCGGACACACCATCATCTGTGCTCGCATCCGACTCGGTGAGGCCACGTGTTGCACCTGCTGTCGACACTTCCGAGGCACGACTGCGCGTTTGCCCGGTGATCTCGACCGCATCCGAGCCGATCACACTGACCTTATCCAAGGGTGGCTCACTCTTGACCAACAGGGAAGACACCCAACCGGTCTGATCATCGAATTGCACGAGAAACCAGCGTTTCTGCTGCTCGATCAATACCAGTTCGGCGCCCTTCTCGACGCTTACTAGGATGTCGGCATTGAATTTAGGCGCCGCCAGCAGAGAGGCTTTTGCGCTGTGCACGTAGAGCGATTCAGCCGCGACCAAGGGGCTCAATGCCAAAGCGGCAAGTAACCAGACCATCGGTTGTTTCATCATATACGGACCCCATCGTTTCATTTTGATTCGAAAGTATAGACACCATCCCAGTTTTCAGGAAGCGAATTGACCCGAAAGTTGGCAATCCGCGCTAAATAGAGGTCCCGTAACTTCTCAAACGGCAACAGCGCGTAGAGCGATTCTGCCTCAGACCAGTTCCCGGCCTGATAGGCCGCAAAGGCCGCCTGCCCGTTTGACGCAACATCGAGATGCTGCTGATAGTTGTCGGGTTCTTCCTGCTGGTTCGGCAGCGGTAAATAGATCGGCACGGGCTGCAGCTTGCCCTTCACTCGGACGTGATCCAGGATCAGACAGGGTCGGTCGGTCTGCAGGCTCAGACGGGTTGACTCGCTAATCACCAACGGCACGCCATAGCTTTTGGTGATGCCTTCCATACGCGACGCCAAATTCACCGCATCGCCAATGACGGTGTAGTCGAGCTTCCGATCGGACCCTATGTTGCCCAAAATCACCCGGCCGGTATTGATGCCAATGCCGATTTCAATCGGCGGCAACTGCTTATCCGCTAACAGCTGATTTACCACAACAATTTGTACCAGCATATCCAGGGCGGCCTTCACCGCCAGATCGGCATGGTTGTTGACCTGAATCGGCGCGCCCCAAAAGGCCATCATGGCATCGCCAATAAACTTATCCAGAGTGCCACTGTTATTGAAAATAACTTCACTCATTTCACTGAAATGGCAATTCAACAGTCGAACGACATCGACGGCCGGCAAGGTCTCTGAGAAGTTGGTAAAACCGCGAATATCTGAAAACAGAATCGACAGCTCCTCCTCAACCCCGTCGCCGGCGTGGAGGATATCGTCTGACTGGGCCATGGCCTGGTCGAGCATGGCTGCTGAGACATACTGAGACAACATGCGCTTAACCCGTTTCTTGGTTGCACCCTCGGTAAAGCTTAAATAAGTAAAGGAGGCCCCGGTTGTGAGCAACAGCGCCAGTACCGGTAGGGAAAAAGCCATGACCCAGTTTTGCTCTAGGGCTCGACCGGTGACGAACCACCAAGCCACCGGCAGGGCCGATAACAGGGCGATCTTTAACGAGAACGACGGCACCATAAAGATCAGCACCAGGGCCAGTATGGCGGCCGCAATCACCGCAGAGCGGGTCACCCAGGGCTGAGCGATCCTCAGGCCATCATCGTCTATTATATTGCCGTAAGCGGCGGCGTGCAGATAGACACCGGGTGCTTTGCGGTTATTGGCGAGCGACTTGATATCTTCTAATCCGACCGCGCTGGCGCCAATAAACACCACCGCATTTTCAAATTCATAGGGATCGATTGCCAGCTGATCGAGCTCGCCTTTTTTAATTTGGTCATAGGCCTGAAAAATACGCGCGATCGGATAGGGTCGGTAGTCGCCGTAGACATTGATTAAGAGTCGGTCGTTCTTGTCCGTTGGGATAACGCGATCATTGAAGCGCATCTGGTAAGGACTGCTGACTATTATGGGATCGGGCTCATTGATCAACAGTGGGGCCAATGAAAAGGCTGGAAAATAGTCACCTTGATAAGGCCATAACAAACGCAATCGTCGATAGATACCGTCTTCATCGGGATCGGCACCGACCAAGCCCAGATGGGAACTTGCGGCGGTTAACTCCGGCAGCGGCAGGGTAAAGCTGTTTAACTTAGCGGTATCGTTCGATTGCACCTGCTTGATACTGAATTTCTCCACCACGCCCGGCGGTAAAGCCTGGTTTAGATCATTCAGCTCCTCATCGATCGTATCCAAATTAAACATGGCCGCGTGAACGCTGAAGGGGAATTCGGCCGTGGCCTCCACCAAGCGCGCATCGTGGTCGGACAGGCTATCGCTGTTACCGAACTGGGCGCGCTCCGGCTCGGTAAACAGAATATCAAACAGCACCGCCTGCGCACCGGCCATATCGAAAAATTCCAACAACTCCGCGTAGACGGTTCGAGGCCATGGAAACTGACCGAGACTCTGGGACATCTTGGCCATCGACGATTCATCGATCAACACGACCTTGACGGCAGAGGGCAACACTGTGGCGGACCGTGTTTGGGTGATGCGGTAATCGAACAGGGCATTCTCCAGGCGGAGCACCCAGCCTTGGCTGTCCATCACCAGCACAGCCAATACCGTCACTATAAGTATGGAGAGCTGGATACGCATACGCACCAATAGATTTCGGCTTAGGGTTTTTGCCACGGGCGACTTCCTGCTGATAAGGTTATGACCGGCCATTATAGGACTCTTTGGCCACTAATAACGACTCTAATTGGTGCGATACGGCATTATCCGATACCGACCCGCTGCTTTTATATTTGAGATCATCCTTAAAAAAGCGAATCAACTTCCTAATAAGCACGATAAAAATTACACAATGAGCCTTAGCGTCAAAATATAACCGCACAAAAAACACATAAGTGTCAATGTAGCTACTACGCAGCATTACTATTGCTTAGCTTATTGTTTTTTTGGGTTCCTCAGACGAGAAATTGCCACATATGTCAATAAGACGAGTTGGAGCGCGACCTAGAGGCAGATGCTATGCTAACCTCAGCAACAAATGCACGCTAATAACAGTTGGGATCCCTTTCCGCCTATATGCAGACTGGGATTTAATACCAATTCATTTCAGGATCAACACTATGATTAAAAATTCTGCACTCGGCTTCTGTATCGCCGCAACAGCTCTGGTTCTCAGTGGCTGTGAAGTGCCCGTAGATGACGGCACTAGTAGTAGCACCGATAACAACGACTTTACGACCATCACCCGCGATGGCAACGTAGACGTAGTCATGAACTTTGCTATGGACTCGGCTGTCGCCTTGGTCGCCAATGCGGATATTACCGAGGGGACTCGTTCGCTCGAAACAGGCCTGTTCGAATACCGCATTATTGGCGGCTCTAGGACACGCATGGGCATTTCCGAACGGGCTGTGCTGTCACGCGATTCGAGTGACGCATCCGAGGTAGTGGGCTCAAACCTATTAGCACTCGACGACCAAGGAGACCTTACGCCGGCTATGGAGACCAACTTTCCGACCAAGGTAATGTACTCAGTGGGCAGCCCGAGTGGCAATAAAATTTATCTGGCACTTGACCCAGGCTGGTTCGACGATGAACAGGCCGTTGACGCCGACGGTCGCCGGATTGATTTTTCCCGGGTAATCGCGGAAACAAAATGCGCCCTAATGGAGGTAACCGTTGCCACCAACGAGCACAGCTGTGTCGCCGAGGGTATCTTCGTGCAGAACATGAATGACGAGTACAGGCAAGCAGTCAGCGGCAATCAAAAGCCGATCCAATTCGATGGTGACGGCAATCTGTACTTTGCCGGCACCACCTTTTCGGTGCAAGAAGACAGCTGGACCGATTGTTTTTTTGATGATCAAAACGACCAAGAGATCTGTGAAATTCGAACTAACAAATGGCTCGATACGACCGATTGGCAGCCTAGAATTTTCCGTCGTTTGGTCGGTGAAGACACAGCCACCGCCATCACCCAAGATAACGAATATATCGAGTTTTTCTCGGTGCTGAAATCCGGTGAATTGGTTTACCAATCCCGCAATGAATCAACCTGGTCGGCCGAACTGAAGATGTTACAAGGCAATAGTGTGATAGATCTCAGCTCCGGTTGGGGCCTGGATTTCTTTACTGTTGACGACAGCAATACAGTTATCTTTGGCGCTGAAGGCTCTGGCAGTGCGGCAAACGGCTTACGCTTTGCTCGGCCACGTGCTGCAGGCGGTGTTGAGAAAGCCAGCTTAGATACCTCGCTCTTTGGCGGCGATAGCGGCGGCAGTGGCTGGGGTAACCCGAAACCGCGCCGTTTGTTAGTCGGCGACAACGGCCGTATCTACGGTGTGTTTGAAGGCGGTCGTGATACCATCGATGCGAATGGCGTGCACTCGGGTTGGGAGACCACCCTGACCGTCTATCAAATCTTACCCTTTGATGGCGTGCCGAAGCTCGAGCTGGTCTTGGCTGACGGCGTCAGCTGGTGGGATTGGATGCAAAATACGCCCTTCCAGGTATCCGGTGATACGCTCTATTACAGCGACTCGGTCGACGTACCCTTCTTAGGAACCGCCAACGTTATTATTATGGTTGACCTCACTACTCGCCTCCAGACACAACTGCTCACACCTGTTGATGGCGTGGGTCGTTATGAAATATACAACTGGCGTTTAGCCGGCGATGAGCTGCATTTCTCTGGGCTTAAGAAGGATAACAACAGTGTGGTTACCGGTGTTATCGAAACAGCGCGGTTCACACCGGAAACCGACAGCTCTGTCTACTTGACTGTAACCGAGTCCGCCTCGGCCTCTGGTGCAGCATCGGCCATTCAAGATATCGAAGTATTGCGTGCGGTCAGCACTGAGATTGACCCGGGAGACGAGCCTAACCTGACGTTTTTCCAGTCCATGGACAACCTCTATTCCATGAGCATCGACTTCAGTACCAGCATGAATACTGCTTCGGTTGAGGAAAACCTGAGCCTAGTAGATGGGGCTTCGAACCCCATCGATATGATGAAAATCTGGGTCAATAAGACGCTGCATCTGATTCCCGACCTAGACGTCACAGGGCTCTCTGACAGTACTGGCACCGCGCCACTGGCGGCCAACACCGCCTATACTCTAACCGTGGCCGCTACCACCAATGATGTCTTCGGCAACGCTCTCGTCTCTGATGCGAGCCAAACAGTGACCACCCGCCCGAGCTCAGGTTGGTATGTCGATACTAACGAGACCCTGCTCTATGCCGGCCGGAGCGATGGTACCCGTA
>Ga0307998_1001391_pt1 | contig 12970 bp, 10 predicted proteins | sample Davwhametageno37_FD_203147 | JGI IMG/M metagenome (GOLD analysis project Ga0307998, IMG submission 203147) | Marine microbial communities from Davis Island wharf, Antarctic Ocean - #37 | ecosystem: Environmental > Aquatic > Marine > Unclassified | place: Antarctic Ocean: Davis Island wharf...
CCCGAAATAAAGAGTTGCTTATATAGAAATTACGAGGATTGTCTTCTGAATGAGGAAAAGTCTCTGGCATCATTTCCTAAGTTAATTAAGTTTTTAGAATTGATTGGGGAACACGAAAAACTAATTACCGATAAGAATTTAGAATTATTTGATTTAGAGGTTGAATTCTTGGAAGAGATATCATTCAAGAGACTATGGATCAAGAACATTTCAAATAAGACAAGGGAATCAATTTGGAAATATTTACAGACTTTTCAGATTATCAATATTAATTTAAGATCTAGTCAGGAACTCAAGGATGCCTTGAGTCAAATAGGGACTGGTGGTGAGATGGAGGTAGACAGAGATACGGTCAAAGAGTTGAAGAAACTTAAGAAACTATCTGAAGATGTTAAATCCGATGTAAAGGTTGAGTCTGATTTAGATGCTATGCTTGGTCCTTTATTAGATTCGGGAATTGGGGATATTGCGAAAGAAGTCGCAAAAAGTATAGATATTGAGAAAATGTTCGGTTCGATGGATGAAAATATCGATCCAATGACTCTCATGGCACAGATGATGAATCCAGATAAGATGGGTGCTATTTTTAAGAATATAAATTCTGTGATGGAGAACAAGATGGAATCCGGTGAATTAACTAAAGAAGGATTAAAAGGTGAGGCCGAGGGAATGATAGGTAAAATGGGTGAAAATCCGATGTTTAAAAGCATGATGCAGGGTATGGATCCCAATATGGTTCCCAATATGGTTCCCAATATGGATCCCAATATGGATCATCCTAAAACGGATCCTAAATCAGATCCTAAATCAGATCCTAAATCAGAACCTAATCCTAAATCGGAACCTAATCCTAAATCAGAACCTTCGAGGGAAGATAAACAGAGGAAATTAAGGGAAAAAATTAATGAGAAAAAGAATAGTCGCTAAATGCGTAAATGTAAGTAAATAAATTTGACTAAGTAACTATTTAAAATTGTTTTATGTATTATCCATTACTACTATGGATTTATCAATTCCAATATATAATGAAGAAGATATTGAGTTTATCCGTGGCCTACCGGAAGATAAGTTTATTCAAACGATTCAAACAGCCCTGACAATCGGATTCAAGAGTATTCAGATGAGCGAAGTAAATATGGATTGTCATAGTTATCTCGATCCTATTAAAGAGATTGTTTCTCAATCTACTTCTGAAAATACAGATAAGATTCAGGAAATAGATAATAAATTGGATGCTTTATTACATATCAGGACAAATTCTTCTAGGAAAGGTCGTTTATCTGAAGATCTATGTATTCGACGATTAACTCAGCAGTATCCAGAATGGGAATTCAATGATGTAACTTATGTTGGACACGAAGGTGATTGTAGAGCAAAATCACCCTTCGGTGAAATTTTATATGAGTTTAAAAGTTATGACACAAACGTGAACAAAGAACAAGTTAATAAGTTTTATGGAGATCTCGAAACAACATCTATAAAATTAGGGATCTTTGTATCAAATACATCAGGTATTGTAGGTAAAAAAGATCTGGAATGGGAAATAATTAATAAAGATACTCTAGTAATCTATATTTCAAATATAGGATTTAATGGTCATGGATGTATTGTAGCGACCGAATTACTCCTTGCTCTGATGAGTAATAATATACTTAATCAGACGGAACAATGGCTCATGTATCAGAATTATGAAACTGATGAAATTTATCGTAATTTAATAGATACCTTAGATAATTACAAGCGTGATGGAGAGATGATATGTAAATATCAAAAACATATCAAAGAATATCGTATCAAGAATAATTCGATGATTGATAGTTTAGAATCCGAAATATTTCATATATCACTGAATACACAAAATACCTTTACAAAAATACTTGGATTGGTTGATCAGATTAAATGTGAAAAGACTAGTGCGAAATATTTCAATTTAGATGAATTCATTCTAAAAAATAATTATTCAGGTAAAATCGCTGTATTATTCACACAACTAGAGAAGGTTGTATCTTCATGTGCGGATTTACAATTATATTTGCTTGATAGTGAATTGATAATTAAGCGTGATAATAATTTAGTAGCGAAAACAAAGTCTTTTAAAACTAAAATACAATTATGTATTTTAGTTTATCCTTTAGAACTCGATAATTTTAATCCATTATATGAGGAATTTAAAGATAAAAAAATAGTAATCGAATTAAATGATAATTATAAGATATGGGAAATAATTCAATTAAGATTAAATTAGATTAATAATATATATATACATTCATTAATGAGTGGTCACATCCTTAAACATGATAGTGAGAGGGATAGATACACTAAATCCCAATCGAAACACTTAAGAGAGAGAGACTTAAGAGAGAGAGAGTTAAGAGAGAAAGACTTAAGAGAGAGGGACTTAAGAGGTAGAGACTTAAGAGGTAGAGACTTAAGAGGTAGAGACTTAAGAGAGAGAGACTTAAGAGAGAGAGACGCAAGAGGTAGAGACTTAAGAGATAAATCCAATAAGGAGGCTGATATTTATACTCGATCCATAAATTTAAAATTCAAGGGTGATACTGACCCAGTATATTTACAAAATATAGAATTAATACGGGAGCAGACACGTCTTTGGGAAAAAAACGGTAATGAATTGGAAGGTTTTATCGATGAATTTAATAAGACATTTCAACAATTATTCGAGTTGAATCATATTCACACCAATCCATATGATTTTAATTCATTCACAGTGAGTGATAATGATACTACATCTGTCGCGAAAGATATGAGTATTTTCCAGTGTCCCAAATGCTTCGTTCCTGAATCATCTGAGAGTGGTTATCTAAAAATACATCATTTCGATATAAAATATAATTCCGAAATCGCGGGTAGAGAAGGAGGTGACTGCGCTATAACGAAGAACCACTGGGGAAAGTGTCATGACTCAAAACTCGTAACCAAGTCCAAAACTAAACTTATCCTCGATGATGGGGACACTGGGTGGGCACAGGTCTATTACACCGCTATGTTGACTGCCAGTTCATCGTTACCGATGATGGGCATTGCCACAGCATACATGCTTTCGATTGGAACGGGGGGAATAGGTCTTGCCTTGCTCGGCGGGTATTTTTTTAAGAAAGTAGGAAAATATATCACAGACAAACAAAAAAAGAAGATTTTATACAGCACCGATGAAACTATTCGCGCGGCATTCAGGTGCACGGGTAATGATAAATGCGGTGAATGGTTTAGATACGAGTGTTTAAAGGATAAATTTCCAAAACCTACAAACGAGGGTAAAGCCGGTGATAATATTTCAGGGTTTGGGAATTTGGTTTTTAGGAAACCTTTATTTAGCGAAGATTATAGATCTCATTTATATAAGTTACACAAGGATGTTTCAATGAAAATGTATGAAAATATTAGTCGAACCGGTTTTATCAATCGTTCTATGGGAAAACTTAAACCAGGACTTGAAGGTGGTAAAGATGAATACCATCCAAAAGACGCGCTAGTTTATTTATTTAATGAGATTAAAGGCAGTGCCAGTGATTTTTCCTATAGTCTACCAGGTGGAAATGATGAAATATCTATAATTGATCATGATATTCGGGGGAAAAAACGCAGTATCAGACAGAGCGCTGGTGCTGCTGATGCTGATGCTCCTGCTCCTGTTCCTGACCCTGATGCTGCTGATGCTGCGAAACCAAGTTGTACAGACACTGTTAAGCAATTGACCTATATCATGGACGAACGGGAATCTATTTTTAGAGAAAAAACAGGGGAATTGGAGGAAGAAAACGAAAGATGTAAGAGAGAACTAAATCAGGTCGAGTATAATGCGAGGAGTGAGCGCGATGCCTTGCTTCAGGGTTACGAGGAAGCCCATCATCGACAAATGAGTGAGCAAGATGATGTCCATAATCGACAAATGAGTGAGCAAGATGCTGCCCATTCGCAGGAGATTCAGGAACTTTATGAGAAGAATCGTTCTTTAGAAAATTCCCAGGGGGTACTGAAATTGACTCAGGAAGATATGGTGGTTATTGAGAATCTTGCCTCATCCCAATTAAAACAGGCGGAAATAAATCTTCTGAATATAACTGAGAAAATGAACTCATGTAAAGACAAGTTGGCTGCCGCCGCCACAGAACTTGGAGAAGCGAAAGCGAAACTTTCAAACGCTAACAGCAGAGGAGACTCTGATTCGGTTAAGGAACAAGCCTCTGATCTGGTTGAGAAAGCAAAGACATCACAAGGACTTGCCCAGAAGGAACTCGATCGAGTTACTATTGACTATAATGATGCTGTTGATAAACTTAAGGAGGCCCAAGGGAATCACACAAATTGTAAAGAATCGGTTATTGCGGTTGCATTGGCGCTGCCCAAAGCGGTTGGCTACGGCGCCGCTGGCGTCATCGTCGGCGTGGCCGCCACTGTCGCTCAGACGGCTGTTTTGGCGGCTGCGGTCACGGCGGGCGCGGTTGGCGTGGTTGGTGGCGTGGTTGGTGGCGTGGGAACGGCATTATATCTCGGTGGCAAGAAGGCGGCGAATTGGTATTCGGAATTGAAAATCAGTGGTGATAGTGCTGGTGCTGCCGTTGTGAATGATAGTGCCGTTGGGAATGATAGTGCCGTTGTGAATGATAGTGCCGTTGGGAACCAACCGACACCTATCACCGGGATATCGGATGACTCTTGGACAATACCTCTTAAACCCTGTTCTAAATTAAAATTAATGGTTACGAAACAATCATTTTATGAGCAGTTGGATGTGTGGCAAATATGCCCTAATGAAAAATCTATGATGTTGGAATATAATAAAATAAAACCGACCTCAGTTGGAGCAATCAGTAAACATACGACTGAAAAATATAGAGAAGAATATAAAAAAATACAGGAGTCTTATATTGATGAGTTAAATAGTATGACATCTACTTTACCAGTAGGATTTCCTTACTTAATTTCTGATTTTAATCACCTCCGACAACTGAAAGTTAATACCGATGGTGAAAGTGAAAAATATACCGATAATGAATTAATATTGGGATCCAAAAGAGTTAAAATTGCCGAACTCGTTTCACAGATACCGAGTATCACCAATCTACCTGCGGCATCTATGAGAAGCAAAAGCGGTGTATTTGATGTAACCAAATCGTCAAATACAAAGGAAATCGTAGTCTGGACTTCCTCATATTTCCAGGACAAATTTAGGGAAATGAGGTTGGGAGGCGATGATCTCATGTCTATAAGGTATGGTCCGGGAATAGTGACGGATACACTTAATACAATCGGAGAACTTAGCGAAATTCAAATAACCAACCGTGTAAATTTGGATGATGCGCTGGCAGTGCTTGGTTTCGTTGACACAAACGTAATTAAATACCCACTATATGATGTGTTAAACATGCTGAGTCCGGAAGAAGGTGATATTATCCTTGAAACTTATTATCAGTTCACCATAGATCCCGTCCGCTTAAAAAAATATATCGAAGAAGAAGGTCTTCATGTCCATATACCGGATGATGTAGTTGAGTATTTAAGGACTTTACCAGAGACGAGCACTGTGAAAAATATTTTAAGTGCTCTGGGTATTACAGGTGATGTGAAGACGTCTGATCTGAAAGACAAGATGGGAACCATTGCAAAATCCATGAAATCAATACCCGCATACGTCTCCGAACTGAAAAGATTAGAAGAACAATATAAACCGACCAAATTAAATAGTCTGATAGACAAAGAAGATAAAGTCGCCGTAGTGAATTATTTAGATAGTCGCTATGATGAATTAGTTAAACAAATAGCGGGTGAGAAGGCTGCTATTTTTTGGTATGGATCGGTCAAAACAGTTGGGAAGGGTGCGGACCTTTATCCGAATAATTTAAATTTATCAAAGTGGCGTGATAATGTTAACGGTGTCACGGGAAGATTTCACTCGTCTGATGATGAATTGGTAATAAAACAGGGTAACATATTTCTGCCATTTAATAGTGAAAAAGAAATTACAATATTTGACAAACTTTGGGTTGATATGACAAAAGAAGAAATAGATAGTTTGCCAAGCATGACCGGTCGCGAGTGGACTCAGGTACAATGGGATGACGACGAGCAGTGGAAACCCGAGGCAGTCGAAGGACCCCATGATAATCTAACATATAATGGTATTGGGTTTAAATTATCTGGCGGAGGGAGGTCATCTACTATTTGGGAAACATACCGCAAAGAAGTCCTGCCACTATTTACGTTGCTCCCAGTAAATCAATCTCAAAATCAAATCATAAAATACAATAGCAATCTGGAAGAAGTGTCCGGGAGCGGGAGCGGGAGACCCAATCGCCCCCTTCCCGAGAGGAAGGGGGCACCCCCCGCACGCACGGTCAGCTTTGGGGGGGCGGGCAAGGGGCGCAGACGGCCCCCCCCCCCCCCGATACCCGATCGCCCGGTATCAGGCACCTCTGGCACCTCTGGCACCTCTGATGCATCCTCTGCATCCTCTGATGCATCCCATGACACCGTAGGTGGCATAGCGAGACCACCGATAACCGTCGGGGATACTACTCACTCAACTAAGAATATCCAAATAACGCAAACAAAGGATTTAGATAATATTCTTTCGGGAACTCACAGTTTAGTGGGTGATAAATTATGGAAGGAACCAAGGGATAACAATGGTAATATTATTGACCCGTGTATAGTTAAGTTACTCAATATAAAACAAAGTCTCATTACTCGGAGTGCTGTTTGGTATAAATTAGGACAAATATTAAAGGACAATATAAAATTATTAAGGAAATCCCAAAAGGACGAGGGTGATACGGGTGATACGGGTGATGAGGGTGATACGGGTGATACTACAAACCCCAATAAATCGAATGGGGGCGTCCCTATCCAACCGGTACCTGTTGAGGGAACCCTAAATCCTGATATGTCCTCATCACCCTCATCACCCTCATCACCCGAACCTGTTCCGGAACAGGATGTGTCTCATTCTAAAGAAATAGACGATGAAAAGGATAGAATACCATATAAGGATATAGATGAATTAGACGCGCAATTGAAGAAATTAGAAATGGATCTAAAACTGAAGAGCGAAGTATTTGATACGCTTGAGAAAAACATGAAGAGGTCCGTAAGAAGGGATCAAGCGGGTGAAAGTGAAAGACGGCAACTGGAAATCATTGATTATAACGACAAAAAGAAAAAATTAGCTCTCTTCCGTGAATATGTAAGGGAGAAAGGTGAAATGTTGACCATTCTGCGACAGCTTGCGGGTAAATTGATTAAGAGAGATGAAGAGTCCGATGTTGATAAGTTAAATGAAAAGGAGCAGACTAGGGAAAACAATGAACTACGCCTTCGTGCAGAGATGTCTGAAATTTCATATAATCATCAAAAAGGTGGTGATTTTTCTATGAAAAATATTAAAGATGGTGAAATAATATCTCTGATAAATAAATATAAGGAGAATGATGCCAAAGGTAAATCAATAGAGCACGAATTCGTGAGGTCTGAATCCAGTCTCAGGGGAGGTGGTGAAGAATTAGGAAATTTATTATATATGACTGGCAATGATCGATCTAAACGAACTCGAAGGAGGAAAACAAAAAATGATAAAAAGAAGAGAACCAAGAAGAAATAAGTCACGTCCTCTATAATCTTTTGTTTTACGCGTTAATTCATTCCATGCCTGAATTGTATAATTATTACTCATTGATAAATTACAACGAGCGCATATAGGTTTTAAGTTTTCTATATCTAAAGTCCCACCTTTAGAAGCAGGTATATCGTGTCCAACATGAAAATCAAATACGTTCATTCTATTTTTACACCATCTCACATAGCACTTTGATTCGTATTTTCGACCGACCGTATTCAGCCAGCATTGCTCTCTAACGGCTTTAGGTATTGACGTTCTCTTAGACATATCTAATCCTTCCCTTTTGCTTTATTTTTAAACAGATGTTTTATGTATAAATACGTTTAAAGGATTAAATTTTAATTTAGTAATAGTTTATAAATGTCTCAGGAAACTCAAATTGGTAATCTAGGTGGCATTAGCGATGAAGACTCAAAGTTGGTTGATTCAATACTAAATGATATTAATTCTGGGAAGCAGGGTCAGCAGCAGCAGCAGGGTCAGCAGCAGGGTCAGCAGCAGCAGGGTCAGCAGCAGGGTCAGCAGCAGCAGGGTCAGCAGCAGGGTCAGCAGCAGGGTCAGCAGCAGGGTCAGCAGCAGGGTCAGCAGCAGGGTCAGCAGCAGGGTCAGCAGCAGGGTCAGCAGCAGATGTCTCCTGAACAGGTCCAAATGATGCATCAGCAGCAGATGGCACAGAGACAGCAGCATCTATCACATCAGCAGCAGATGGCCCAGTCTCAAAATCATCAAAAAATGAACATGATTACGAGTGATAGTAATGATATAATTGGTAATATAAAGCTAGAGGCAAAAAATATTATTTCGGTTATATTTTTATGCGTGATACTAAATATTGAGCAGGTTGATAATTTGTTTAAATCGATTTCCATATTTATTTCGGAAAGCGGTGGATTAAATATGCAGGCTGTATTTGTAAAGGCATTAGTTATTGGGATATTGTTTTATCTCATCAAATCATATTTACTTTAAGAACGCTTGGATACCTTCTATACCTTCTATACCTTCTATGCCTTCTATGCCTTCCATTTTTTTGGAACATTCGTAAATTGTTACTTCAGATATTTTACAAATAACAGAAATTTGTTTTTTATCGATATCACTGTTATGATGTTTAAGATAAAGATATATACATCCCGATGCCATTGCTGGTGGTGTATTATCATTAATTAAATCCAAACTTTCACAAAGTTTAGCGAGTTTTTTGATTTCTAATTGATCTGAAGTATTTACTTTTAATTGATGACAAAATCGATCAATAAAATCATGTATTAAGAACGCTTGGATACCTTCTATGCCTTCTATTTTTTTGGAACATTTGTTAATTGTTACTTCAGATATTTTACAAATAACAGAAATTTGTTTTTTATCGATATCACTGTTATTATGTTTAAGATAAAGATATATACATCCCGATGCCATTGCTGGTGGTGTATTATCATTAATTAAATCCAAACTTTCACAAAGTTTAGCGAGTTTTTTGATTTCTAATTGATCTGAAGTATTTACTTTTAATTGATGACAAAATCGATCAATAAAATCATGTAGATTAATACTTTTCTGAGGTTGAATCCTTTTACGGTCTTTACTCATTCTGGTAATTTCAGTAAAATTCTTACATCCTTTAGTCATTATTTTATTATCGATATCGAATAAAGATGATAATTCGGCAGTAGAGCGTGGTACGCCGCATTCTTTGCAAGCGAAATAAATACATGCTGCGATAATACCTATCCTATTTTTCCCTCTAGATATTTTAGTTTGCGAAATATTGCAATAATAAGATTGTGCTGTTTCTGAAATTATTTTAGGTAAATCAGAAGAAGAGCATTTTTCATTAATATTCATATAAACTTTATACAGACTCCTTTCCTTGTAAGGCATTGCGTTCCACTGCTGATAACGATTAACGCGATTCATCTTGTAATTAAAATCATATTTAATTGTGGTTCCCAATGATGATTGTGGTAATAGAACATTGGTCGGCATACCACATCTTGTCATATTGACATTCGAATCTTTATAATTCTTCCACTCGGGTGTATCAATTATATTACTTATACAATTATTACAAATTTTACAAGTAATCTCAAGTTTGTCGGATAACTCATAATTTTCTTTCTTTTCACAACACTTAACATCTCTCTCGACTTTATTTATTGTATCTAAGTTTTTGAAGTAATCATCAAATGCTGTATCCATGGATCGTTTAATTATATTTAAATTATGTTTAAGTTAATTTAATAAGTAAAATCAAATTTAATAGCATTTAATTTAGATACTCCAGATGATCCACATAGTCCACATTTACCACCATTTTGTTTCATTTATATATATATAATATTAATTTATATTAATTAGAATTTATGTTTACTACAGAACTATTATCTGGATTATGGGTTGGAGACACTGATATTTTAAATTCAAAAACGTTTATGGAGGATAATAAAATAGGTATTATCTTAAATTGTACGACATATTTTGATTTTCCAGATTTACCAGATATACAAAAAATCAGATTACCCTTTTCAAATGATAAAAATAATGATAATGATCTTATTTTGATTCGTGAAAACAAGGATAAGATATTATCATTTATAAATGATAATTTTGATAAACATAATATATTGATTGTATGTTATGATGGGAAAAGTATTGGAGCATTCATTGTTGCTCTGTATATAGCTGAATACAGTAATATAGACAAAAAATCTATATATGATATCTTATTAACGAAAGATAGTAGTTTATCTTTATGGTATGATTTATCATTGTTTTATAACGTCAACTAGATTAGATTCTTCCTGGTATTCTTCTTCTTCTTCTTCTTGGTATTCTTCTTCTTGCGATGGATCTTGGTATTCTTCTTCGCAGCCGCGTCTGGCGGTTCGGGGGGTTAAATTTATTTGCGACTATTTTCCAATCATCATCTAACATCTTTTTATAAGATTTTTTCTCGGTAGCCGACATATCATCAGACCATGTATCCTTTACAGCCTGTTTGAACTCTTTCTCAAATCGCGATAATTCTTGTTTTCTTTGTTTTTTTGTTATATAACCCAATGACATTGATTTCAGGCGTGTTCGATCGCCTTCTTGTTTAGCTATTTTGTTAGATTTGACTTTTCTCTGCTGAGTAGCGATTATCGCTTCTTCAACGAGGTTCGATGTCCATTGAAATGCCATGTGATTTAGGCCAGTAACATTCTCACATTGTATGATTATATCATCTTCTTCGATACCCTCATCATATAGATAACTTGATATGTATCCTGCCCATTCAATATTCATCATCATGATAAAATATATTATTTTCTCTTTATTTAGACCGGTTTTCCGAAGTTTAATAATATTGGAGATGGTTTTACCTTTCTCTTTCGGATCTAAATCGTGTAAATCACCCGGTTCCGTAAATTCACTCTCAATGAACGTTTTGGATGCGTCACCTTCTGGTTTACATATCAATCGTAATAGGTTCAGCTGTAATTCGGTTAAATCTGAAAGTTTTGGGCGGAGAGTCATATAATTTCATATTTTTATAGTAAATTTTATTAATTTCATAAGTCTCATGTTTTGATAATTAATAATCGTATCAATATCTTCCATAGCAGACGAGTCTCTCCATGGTATCTTATTTCCTTTTTCATTGATTATCGGTCTAGTTTCATCATATCTTCCAAATGTTAAATAACCTTGTTTGTCAATTATATTGATATGGCAACTACAATATTCCGATAAACCTTGTGTCTTCCAATGACATCTGATATCTGAATAACGTTTACCCATAACTCTTGCGCAACATGTATTTATCTTATTTACCTTATGATTGATTATATGATTATCTATTGTAATTTCAGTTTCATTTATTTTCCTATCAATTATTGAATTTAATAAGTCTTCATCAAAATGAAAGTTATTTAATTCCTTTAATAGATCTTCTTTTAGTTTTAATTTTAATAGATCTTTAAGATTCATTGATGGTATGAATTAATCAAATGGTAAGCAAAAATCAAATTTATCACTATTTTCAAGAATATTGTCAATTATATTAGTAATGCAGTCTGAGATGATTCTATGAATTAAAATATCATCAATATAATTATCGACTATCAATATAATTTCTTTAAAATTTAAATCAGATAAATAAACTTTTTTATATTTTTCATTAATTATTTCCCTTAAGTTAGAGTTAAAATCTACTTTCGGATTACAGGGTATTAATTGTTGTTCTTTTTTCTTCTTCTCATTAATTAAGTGAATTGGGTTAGCGATCAATCTTAGACATTCCATGGTAATATATGTATTTTTGGATAATTATTATCATTAATGGACTTAAAATTAATGACAAATTGGGTTTGTGAATTATTAAATATTCCTGTAGTCGCATCATTGTTGATAACTTCAATATATAAACCACCGTTATCTTTCAGAAAGGGACGAGATTTTTTCTCAAAAAAATCATTTAGTTTTTTAATTTTGTCTTCTCCTCTGAAGTAAATAATATATCGGTTATCATTATGAATCATATGTTTTTGATATAAGAAATATAAGCCATTGAGTTTTATATCATTTATTGAGTAAAATATGATATTCCTGTGGATTGAGATATTAGATAAAGAGATATCATTAATATTGTTTAAAACGAGTTTCATTGATTACTATAAATTATTAATTTATGAATTACAAACTCATCTTAACTAAATTATTAGATTCTAATAATTTACCGAATTTAATTTTATCAGGTAATGATAAGATTGATAAATTAGTTATTTTAATGGATATTTTAATAAAAAAAAATGAATCGATACCTCTATCATTGGAGGAATATAATATAAAATGGAAATCTAATCCGATCTATAAAATCTTCGATATGAATCATATAAAAAATAAGAATAGCAATAATTTTTTCAGGATTATTACTGAAATGATATCATCAAAAAATTATTATACAGATATGAATCGTATAGTAGTCTTAAATAATTTTAATAATATTCATATAAATATTCAGAATAAATTTCGGGTTATTTTTGAGAAATATAGATCGACAACCGTATTTATATTAATAACAAATCGTTTAAATAGTATAATAAATCCAGTGATAAGTAGATTCTTAATGATAAGAATCAATGATATTGGACGAAAGGAAAAACGAGATATATCTAAAATATATCTTAATGATTTATCGTATCAAAAAAAAAGTATTATATATGATAAAATATATAGCGTTTCAAATATAAATGAAATTATTTCTTACTCTCGATTACCTGATGGTATTTTAATGAATCATCGATTAATCCCTGAGGAGATTTTTAAAAACCTCCTTTTAATAAAAAGTAT
>Ga0307998_1001392_pt1 | contig 12969 bp, 16 predicted proteins | sample Davwhametageno37_FD_203147 | JGI IMG/M metagenome (GOLD analysis project Ga0307998, IMG submission 203147) | Marine microbial communities from Davis Island wharf, Antarctic Ocean - #37 | ecosystem: Environmental > Aquatic > Marine > Unclassified | place: Antarctic Ocean: Davis Island wharf...
ATCCGATATTTCCCCCATCAACATCACCACCAGCTGTGAATACAATCGCATTATCTTCGTTTGTATTTTCATTATCGGTTATTGTTACTGTTGTCGCTATGGCAGCGTTCCCTGTACATGAACCTGAGCTTCCACTCGTGTTTCCTGTCACATTTCCTGTCACATTACCCGTAAATGCAGTTGCAGTGAGTGTCCCTCCTACCGTAACATTACCCGATAAATCAATCTTAAAATCACTATTATCTTGTAATGCTATTCCGGAATGAATTTTGAATAAATTATCCGTATTATCGATTCCCATTGCATATTTTATATCAACTCCTTGTCTAAATTCAATAATTGAATCTTCACCAGTACCCGTTACCTGAAGTCCTTTCGCAAATTCAAGTTTATTAGTAACATGACCACCCGTACCCACAGTCAAGTTTTTAGCAATTGCTAAATTTCCTGTTACAACCATTAAAGAAGAGGGTCCAGATCCTATCGTAATATCTAACTCTCCGTCTGCATCTCCATCTTCAATGACTAAGCCTGGGGTTAATGTTCCATCATGTTCAGCAACAGATAAGGTTAATTTACCGCCTTCTTGGTCATTTGTAGCAATTTTAGCTTGTGATTTAATTTCTGAAAATGTAATTGGAGCTTGTGCACTATCATCACCTATAAACTGAATTACACCATTTTCATCACCGTTTGCTCCAGCCGCACCTTTATCTTTTACTAATTGTAATCTAGCTCCCTTCGTATCATTGGTAGTATTCTTTATGATAACTACGGGATCTGTAGTATTTGCTGATGTAAATGTTGCTGTATCTCCAGAAAATGTTTTATTACCTCCGATCGTTTGATCTCCTGTTGTATACACACCATTTGTTACAGTATCTGCATTCCCTGTCAATGCCCCTATAAACCCTGTTGCTGTAATCTTCCCTGTAGAAGGGTTATACGTAAGGGTCACATCCGATTCTAATCCGAGGTTTCCCCCATCAACATCACCACCAGCAGTGAATATAATAGCATTATCTTCGTTTGTATTTTCATTATCGGTTATTGTTACTGTTGTCGCTATACCCGCGGTTAGACTACTTGCCGTCCCTGTACAATTGGTAAGCACCCCAGAAGCTGGAGTCCCTAGAGCAGGAGTTACTAGAGTTGGACTTGTTGCGAATACAAGGGAGCCACTACCCGTCTCATCGCTTATAACCCCGATTAATTCTGATGAGGATGTAGCAGCCAGTCCGTTGAGTTTAGTTGTGGTATACACACCATTTGTTACAGTATCTGCATTCCCTGTCACATCCCCTGTAACATTCCCTGTAACATTCCCAGTAACATTCGAAACTAGTGTCCCAACTGCATACCCAGTTCCACTTGTATTTACTGTAGTTGTTGGTTCTGTTTGAAGGTCTTTGAATAGGTTCCATGTTCCATCATTGGAATCTCTAAATAAACCAGAATATTTATCTGTTCCACTAACACGATATAATCCATAAAAGCCAACATCAACAGAATCAACAGTTGAACCACCTGTTGAATTTGTATTGTTCTTGCCTAATTTAATTAAAGGATCTTCTACAGTTAATGTGGTTGTATCTATAGTCGTTGTTAACCCATTAACAGTTAAGGAACCAGATAAAAGTAAATTACCTTTGATAGTCGTTAGAGAGTCACTTGTTCCCCCTATATCAACATCAATTCTCCCATCCGTTGTTTTGTGTCCCACTAACTTTATGCCAGTTGTCACAGAAGAGGTTGTACCGTCACTCTCAGCTACCCTTAGCTCTAGTATACCGGCTTCATCAGTGTGGTCAGATTCTCCGATAGATGCCATGATATCTGCGAATTTGGTTGAGTTCCCACCTCCATCTTCTCCATGAAATGTTATTGATCCTAATACTTCTCCATCGGATGTATCTGCTGCATCTTTCATGAATTTTAATTCACCACCGGTTGTTTGAGTCGTGTTTGTAGTCTTTAAAGTTAAGACAGGTTTACCAGAAGAGGAAGATTGCAACTGGGCATCGTTTCCATCGAAGGTGAAACCTCCTGAAACAATTTGCCATGAACATGATCCATCCCCATCTTCCCTTAGAAATTTAGTACCACCCGTTTCTCCTGTGGATACTACATTCACTCCTTCTATTGTTTCTTCATTGGGTATACGGTTCATATATTATATTATATTATAATATAATATAATAATGATTTTATACAAACTACATGATTATAAATATCATATCGGAGGAATTCTCTTAGTAATTATCGGGTTAATCGTATATTCTGTATATAATAAACGAGATCCTTCAGGGGAGTCTCTTCCAGACATTCAAACTCTCATAGAATTATCTGATAAGACACATGGGATGTCGGATAGTCTAGTTGTATCTCAGAGTATTCCTACACAAGACATCCTTGAATTTCGGAAGCTAATTAAAATATTTACTCACGAAATTAAAAATTCAACGAAATCTCTCGTACAATTTAATACCGATAGATCATCCACTCATAATTATCTGAATATGAGGAACAACTTATTCTCAAAAGATATTGTAACCACCAAACTTCTCGTGGATAGTAATAGCTTGGATCACAGTAAAAGCTTTAATTCTAGTAATTTCAAGGTGATATTAGGTGGAGATAAGTACCCAAATACATATAAAAATGTCATCGGATTCCGATTACTAAAGTGTAATGTCCCAATATCTCCTTATCATATTTATGTAGGAGATAATAAAATATATGAAAATTTAGTAACAACCCCTATCGCCACTATAAATTCTGGTAACTATACAGGAAAAACACTTGCTAATAAATTACAAGACCTTTTGATTGGCGCTACAGTATCTTTTAGTAAAATTACTTTACTCTTCACTATAACTTATTCATCTACTAAGACAATCGATTGGTCTAAATCTCCGGTGTTAGCACGAACTTTAGGGTTCTATACAACTACGAAAACATTTAATGCGGGTTCGGACGTTAGTTCTGATTACGTTGGGGACTTTAACAACACATTTGTTGATTTAGTAATTGATGAAATACCTCAAATAGCATGTAAAGATAACTCGAAAGGGAAGGCAATTATTGATCGGATACCATTGACGCAGTTACAGAAAGAAGGTCATATAACTACCTATCAAACAAATACATCTGAGTATTACACACAGAATTTCTTTTATCCGATGAAACTCAGCTCATTAACCATACAATTATATCTTGATCATGTGGAAGATATAATTTATGATTCCCAAAACGGAGAAACGAATTTTGAATTTGAATTGACGATCTTGAAGAATACCAAGCTTATGGAAACTACCCCTCATGTGGGCTCAACAAATACCGTATACTCAGAAACAGACAAATTTACACATTAACTTCTTTGCGGTAGTTATTTTACCTAAGACTTCATCATCCGCACCATCTTTAATGTGGACGGTCGGTTAATTCTAAATGATTTATATCGGATGTTTCAGGAATAGTCGTAATAAGTATTTCCTAATTTATCAAACGTAGAATCGTAAAAATTATAATTCATGTTTACTTTAGTATGATGTAACATATGAATTCCCTTATACTTCCGAAATAACTTATATTTATTAAATTTTGAGTTTTTTAAGTGAAATTGTTTGTGAAAGTAATCAACTGAATAAGTATAGATACATGCTTCACAAATGAATATAATAAATGTTCTGAAACTTGATACTAAGTATATTAGAGACCATCCTGTAAATATAATATATGCGAAATAATTGTGAAATCCACTGGTATTTATATAAACATCTGATTCAGGTTTCGTAACGGGATAATCTATGTGATGAATTTTATGCCATCTATATAGAGGTCCAGTAATCTTATAATGACTTGCTTTGTGAAGGGCGTTTTCGAAAGAAGTCATAAAGAAATAAGTAAAACTTATAATGAATAAATCAGATAAGTATATCATATGTAAATATACTTAAATAAATAAAGTTAACTATAAGTATAGAGTATAAAGTATGTTTGGTTCCATTATGAAAAGTTTAACGGTATTTTTAGCATTTACCACCGGATGTTCACAAATGGTAGGCGGGACAAAAGATGTAGGGGGTTGTTACACTGGGGCAGGTTATGAATGGTGTGAACCTATGAATAAATGTGTTCGACCTTGGATCACACCCTGTCATGTTAAAACAGAATATTGCCCTGATTCACCTATTCAATTATGTCGGATGATGTGTCCACCTGTTCATTGTTCTAAAGGTGAATGTGCTATGAGACAAGGATCTTGTTGTTCTGTTACATGTGTGAAATCTAAGTTAAGTCCTTTGTTAAAACCATCAAAATCACCAGAAGATCCACCTCCTCTTAAACTAGGCGATGTATGTAAAAGTGGGGGTGTTGAAACGGGTAAAGGTGTTCGCAAGATGAATGATTGTCCAGATGGATCTAAGTGTTCGCCTTCTAATCAAATGGCTATTGGGGGAGAAAGTCCTTGGGTATGTCAAGAACATAAAGAATTATCCAAAAAAGATGATTTAAAAAATTGTAAAACTTGGTATGATGGATGTAATCGGTGTTTTGTTAAAGATGGTAAAATTGGTGGGTGTACAATGATGTATTGCTTACAGAAAGGTGAAGCGAAGTGTTTAGTGTCTAATGATAATCATTAATTATTTTATATCAGATTGATTTAATTTATCTTCTTTAGCTGTATTTCCTTCGGCTGTATTTCCTTCGGCTGTATTTTCTTCGGCTGTATTTCCTTCGGCTGTATTTCCTTCGGCTGTATTTCCTTCTTTGGGAGTATTATCTTGAATATAAGTGAGAATATTATTAATATCGGTCCATACTGCGCCAATAGATGTCATTTCACTTGCTTTCCAACAACCACGTTGCTGGGAAACTTCAACAACACTTTTAATATTTTCAAATAATTGTTTATTCTCAAATAATTTATCCATTTTATATAGTTATGAATAAATATATTTTACGATGTTAACGCATTATTCTGTTGAGTCTAGTGTATTTCCTATAGTAATTGAAGTTTATAAAAGAATAATTAGTATTCTCAAGAACATTTTAATTTAGTAAATAAACATAAATTTTTTATAAGTTATTAGTAATATGAAGTCATTAACTAATAATCAATATATAGCGTTGGGTACTTTATTTGGATTATATATATTATATCGGTGTCATACTAATAAGCGTAACACAGTTGAAGGGATAGAAAATATGAATTGTTGTGGTGGAATTAAAGGAGGTGTTCATTACTTAGAAACGGATAAGAAACCTCCCAGATTTGTGAAACGTTGTTTTAAATCTAATAGAGGATCAGATGGCCGAGTCGAATATGAATGGGATCCATTTCCATGTTCTCAGAAGGAGTCTTCTAAATGTTGTGATGGTGATGGTGAATGTATTCCTACATCTAGGGGTGGGTTTTGTAAAAGGGATGGAGGTAATGTAGTATTTAATTATAAAAAGGGTGATTCGAGTGTTTATATACCCAGTAGTAAAGATAAAGAATTAGACATTACTAATGTTTTAGAAATGGAAGATTATTATGATGATATTGGATATTCTAGAAAAGGATTGTCGCTTAGAGGCCAACAATTTAAGTCTAAGCAAAGGGGTAAAGAAAAGGCTATTGAACGACGTATTATTAATCGTAATATTAAGAAAAATTTAATGATAGGTGAAGGCCGTGATAAGAAAATAGAAGAAATGAAGCAACAACAAGTAATATCTACTGTTATTATGGTTCATGTATTATTCTTATTAGCATTTGCTTTCGTCATTAAGAATCAGATAGTGGGTAGTATAGATTCGTTCTTTGGTTTGGTAAGTTCTAAGGTTGCTATATTCCAAGGGAAAACAGTCCCTTCTAATTCTGCTCCTACAGTATAAAATGTATTCTTTATTTAGATTCATTATCTGAACCAGTATCTAAGTTAGGTTCAGGGTCTAATCCAGCATAGTCTATATTCCAGGTGTTTTCATTTCCTTCTTCTATGATTATTATTTTCTTAGGATTTTTCTTTTTAACTTTTCCTATAATAGTAATTGTCTCTTTACCGACTTTACCCTTAAAGGTTACTGTATCTCCTACTTTATATTTCTCTTTATTCTCTTTGTGTTTCTTCCAATATGTTTCATATGATTTACGGACTCTCTTAATAGTTGTTTTATCAGTTCCTATAGAACCGGTATAATTTGTATGACCGAATAAATTATTGAGAATACTCATAAATGTTTTACTATGTCCTGTTTTATTTTGGAATGGACCCGTCCAACTTCCTGGACCACCTTTCATCTGATAATTATTACATAAACAAAACAAAAGACCATGTATTAATTCGTGTTCAAATGTTAATTGTATGCATGATATTAAATCATTACATTCTACACCAGGCGACCATTCCATAGCACTATCATCATTATTTAAGAATTTGTCAACAGCCTCTATAAATGCTTTATCATTTAATTCAATCTTAATATGTTGTGTTCCTCCCTTAGATCTAATCGGTGCTAATGTTTTACCATATATATCTTTACTACATTTATCTGCCCAACAAATAACTAAATTACAACCATTTTCGGTTATCCAACCTTTAATTTTATTCTTAAAGAAATACTCATCATATAATAAATACATTTCTACAATTATTTTATTCGTAAGTTTATCCGTTAAATTTTCGGTTGTTAATTCTCCTTTAATTTTTTTAATAGTTTCATCATAAATTTTAGTTCGATTAGTAGATATATATTCTTTAGATAGCTTATCCTTTGATAATTCTATACAAATGGATTCACCTGTAGAGAGTTCTTTGACTTTTGTATCTTTCTTTTCTTTTATTTTTTTAGTAGGTGGTTCTTGTGTAGGTAATTTCATTTTAGAGGAACCTTCTTTAATTAGTAAGAAATTATTAATAGGTTCGTTCTTTTCATGAATCTTTATATAGTCTGATTTCATTTTTTCGCCAATACTTATATATTCTTTATATATTTCCTGTTTTCTGTCTTCTGAAATATCATCTTTAAGTTCTTTCATGAGTAAGCATTGTTCTTTTTTCATTTGGATTCTATCTTTGTGATATTTTTTGATGGCTGAAAAACGATTAGTAATGTCATTTTGTTTCATGTATGCTTTCTTAGATTTCACTAATAATTCTTCATAACTTTGAACCGTTTCTTTAATATCTGCAACTTTATCGGATACGTGTAAGACGTCTTTTAAATGTTCTAAATTGAGATAGTTCTTTAGATAATTATTAGATGTATATTTAATATCGGGATAATATTCATATTCAGCCAATGAGATATGTATTTGGTTTTCACAACTAGGAGAACAAATTAACTTTAAGGAACCGGGTTCAATTTTAAATTGTTTTATAGCGGAACATTCCTTACATATTTTATTCTTATCTTTTAAGCCACTCTTCACCATTTCTTCATAATAGTATTTAATAGAATCTAAGTAATCAGTCATATATATTAGTTGTTATAATTATTTTATAAGTATTTCGCCAGTTCTATGACACCTTCATTATATCTTCTTTTATCTACTTCTCTATATTTATATTTATAATATAAAGCATAACATCCTATAAGGATAACTCCTACTAGTGCTATATTCATGTACCAATTCATTTTTGATTGTATTTCTTGGCTAGTTTCTATAATTGGTTTAAAAGGTTTAGGTTTAAATTGATTTAAGTCAACTAAATGTGGTTTAATCATTAACTAAATAAATATTTTAAAAAAATGATTTATACATACTTACCATTTCTTAATAGAAGACCATAATACACAAAAAAAGATATCACTATGATGGCTATATGAAATGGAAAAATGGTTTGTTCTCTGCGCAAGCCAAATGATTTAAATTTACCTTGTTTATCAAACATGATTTCAGGTTTTTGTTCATATAAGAAATAACTTACAAATAATAACACAACAATCGTTATTTTTAAGTTATCATCAAAACTAATCATTATATATAGTATATATAAAAAAAGAATATTAGACTAAAACATAGTCATCTGTATTGATTAATTCCCAATCACTGATTCGCCCATAATTGTATTTAGGATCTATATCATTTTCAAATATAACAATATATATTTGTTTATTAAAGTTCATGATACCATACATAGAATATTCTTCTAAGAAATTAATGAAGTTTCCATATACAGATCTAATATAGGTGCTAATAGGTTTCTTTTGTTTATTACATTCTAAATTAATTTTATTTGTTTTCTGGTTCATTAAAACAATAAGGTCTTTCAAAGATATCTTTTCACCGCTATTCTGAGATAATATGTCAATAATATTCTTATGAATTAGTTCGGCACCTTTGTCTTTCGAAATATTCCACTTATTTTTATGGACCATTTTACTTTGATTTACAAATAATTTATTCATTTAAATTAGTATAATATTACTTTTATATTTTTTTCTACGTATATTAATATTTGATGGCTAAAAGAACCAAAAAACAAACAAAAAGAAAAGATGTCAAGAAAAAGAGTAAACAAAAGTTATCTTTAAAGATGTCTGAAAAACGTTATCAAGAACTAGTATCCATGAAGAAATCTAAGAAAAAGATGTCTTTAAAAGATAAGGAATCACTTGATTCGGCATTGTATGCGAAATATTGTATGTGTTTGCAGAAACTTGAACGAGGAGATTCTAATCCATACCCTATATGTATGAATTCTGTATATCTTACTAGGGGATTTAAACCTCCTAAAAATGCTTCACGTAATTGTAATGTTATATTTAATAAAAAGAAATAAAATATATAGTTATAGTATATTTGATGGCAGCACCTACACCAACACCCACACCAACACCAGCAGCACCAGCAGCAGCACCAGCACCAGCACCAACAGCTAAAGGTGCCCCTATGACCGAATCTAGAAAAAAAATGATTAAATACGCTATAATAGGTATAGTTGTAATAGGATTTGGAATAATATTATACATGACAATGAGTGATGATGATAAAAAAAAAACAGATGGTACACAAAGCACTGATGCCAAAGATACTGAAGCTAAAAAGCGGAAAGCTGCAGTAGAATTATGTAAAACGCATGTAGGTGCAGAAGCTGCTTGCCTTAAAGCTGGGTGTAAATATACAACAGCTAATGAATGTATACCAGGAGGTAAAGCAGAGGGTTTTTATAAATGTGAGAATATAAAATGTGATGCTGGACAATATAAAAATCCATATAGAGTCCAAACTACAAAATCAAATATAAATGATCAGAAAAGTGAATGTTGTATAAGTGCTCTCCTACAACCAGGATGTAATACAGATAAAAATACTAAACTTATTACAGAAACAATATATAAAAATATAAGTAATAAGTTAAAAGAACTAGAAACAAATAAAAAAACCAAAGTTAGAATACGGCGCCCCGAATTGGCTCGTGCTATGGAAGCGAATAAACAATGGAAGGACATTACCGATAAGGACGATGTTAAACACATTGCTCAATGTAAGGAAGGGGACTTGATTACCCAGGGGAAAGAAGATAAAACGAAAGGATGTATAGAACTATATAATGGTATTGTATATGAATTTGCTAATCAAGATTGCCCTTATAAACCTCTTGATACTGGATGTGAATTTACTCCATCGTTTATAGAAAAACAAAATATAAAAGATATAAAAGATAAAAAAATTGAATCAGATAAGAAAATAACGGTAAATTGTAAATATGGCGATAAACGAATAACATATACATGTAAAAATGGTAAATTAGATCCTGATAAAAAATGTCCTCCAGAAACTGATAAAAAGGGTAATACTGCTGGTGGTGGTGAAGGTTCAGAAAATTTTAATACAAGAATTAAAAATTGTACACCTACAAAACTACAAAATATTCCAAAAACCGATGTGGGTAAATTTAACTGGAAGAAGGAAGTAGATTTAAAATTTAGCAATCAATCGAAAAATGAAAAAATGTCAAAAATATTATGCGACACCAACTTGCCCGGTGTAAAAGGTGATTTTACAAAACAAAATGATATAACATTAGAAAAATTTATGGAACAATATTGTCCTAACAATAAATGGATATTAACTAATACTGGTGATAAAGATGTTAAAAATTTCATGTGTAAACAATCTTAACAATGATCACACACATGAAATACATTATCTTCATCTGATATACATATATCCTCAAATGTATAACTATGTATATGAAAATTACTATCTTTTAATTTTATAACCAATTCTCTTAAATTATTTTGATTTAAAAATCCTAATAGATTTTCATGGAATATATTAACTATATCGTCTAATGTATTACAATAATTTAAATCAATATAGACTTCATATCCTCCAAATAGTTCGGATGATGCGATGAATTTACGGATATTAGATCTCCCATGATGTTCCATATTTAAATAATATAGTATAATAATATAATAAATGGACCGATTTAATGCTCCAAATTCTTTGTATCGTAATCAATTGGGTGGTTCAGGCAAACAAACAAAAACAAGTCAATCAACTAAAAAAAAGACTAGTCCGCGCTCTCCTAAGAAAGTTGATACAGCTGGTATGGAAGCATTCCGGAAACAGAATAGGTTATTAACCGTTGAAATAAATAAACTTCGTAAAGAATTAGAACAAGAAAAGAATAAAAATGCTCGTTTAGAAAAACAGTTGGCTAAATTTGATTTAAAGTTTTAGATAGCTTTATCATATAAAATGTATACACTCATTTATGATTTTGAGACTTCTGGACTTAACCCATTTCACGATGATGTTATTGAGATAGGTTGTAAATGTTTAGAAACCGATGAAGAATTTAGTGTTTTAGTCCAACCTTTATCTAATCGATTAATTTGTGATAAGATTACTGAAATAACTGGAATAAGTAATAAGGTTTTAGTTCGCGATGGGATTCAAGCTAAAGAAGCTTTTATCCAATTCTTTGATTTTATCTATAAACATTATGAAGTAGACGATGAAATTATTATGATTGCACATAATGGAAGGGTATTTGATGATATCTTTCTAAAACGCATGCATCGTTATTTACTAGGAGAAGAAATAAGTAAATATGATGGATTGCTCGAGTCTATAACCTTTATTGATTCTCTATTATTATCGCGATTACTGTATCCCGAAAGAAGTTATCATAGTATGGATGCTCTTTGTAAAACGTTTAATGTAGAGAATGAAGCAGCCCATCGCGCTATGGGTGATGTGAATGCCTTAGCTAAAATATGGGGGGAGTTCACTAAGCAGATGAAGCACAATAATATAAGTATATGTTGTTATTATTTAAAGTATATCATGTTTAATTAAATAAATGTACCATCCAGTATTATTATATATTGTAACTCCTACGTTAGGTTGTTTGCGTAATTATATCAAGTATAAACGTTGTAATTTTATAACCTTTATACGAACTCCTATTGTTTATACTTTTTTTCATTGTCTATTTACCTTAATGGATCTCACTAATGTAGTTTGGCGAACACTTATTTTTGAACGCTGGTATTTTTTTATTGAGAAATCATTAATATCTATATGGAATAATGATTATATAAAAAATAAAGATAAATACATTAAGAAGTATGGTTTACACTATAAAAGTGATAAAAAAGTCAGTTTTATTGATTAATAAAAATCTAATGAATATTATAATGCCCAGAACTGTTCGCAGAAGAGGAAAGACAAAGTCTAGAAGAAAGATGAAATCTAAATCAAGATCTAAATCTAAATTAAATATAGATTTAAAAGATTATATTGTATTGAATCAGACAGATGTTAATCTGTTATATGATATTACTAAGAAAACAATTGATATTTTAGATAAAGCTAACATAGAGTATTGGGCTACCGACGGAACATTATTAGGTATTATAAGAAGTAAAGGATTTATACCATGGGATGATGATGTTGATATTGCTATTGATATAAAGGATAAAGCAAAATTACGTTCATTGAAAGATGTCTTTAAGAAAGCTAACCTTGATTTAGTGGGGGTAGGTAAATATATGAAAGTAAAACCTCCTAGTAATAAAGATGTTTGGATAGATATATTTATTTTGACTAACGGGGGATGGCCTCAACAACATTTTAATCGTAAGGATTTCAGACCGGAGGAGAAAATCTTTCCTCTCAGGAAAGGTAAGTTTGGTCCGTTCAATATGAACATACCCAACAAGTCAGAAATATACTTGGATAGAATATTTACTGATTGGAAAACAATAGCCTATATATATAATCATCATACAAAGGGTAAAAAAAAGGTGTATTTTAAAGCTAATCCTGAATTAAAAAAACCTACCTTACCTAATTAAATGTGAATAAAAAATTTTTTTTGTCTTTTTATTTTACATTGTTTTTTGTCTTTTAGTTTATATTGTTTGTCTTTATCTAGCTAATTAACTCTTTAATGATATCACACAATTCTTTATTCTTCATTCCATCCACAATCAGGAAACGACAAGTAAACCCGTCGCCCCTGAGACCACGCTTCCCCCACTCCTTCCCCCATTTTTCGGAATCTACAGTAAACCACCCTTTATTGGTGGTACACACCTTCTTAATTTGGTCAACCCACTCATCTAGGTTTTCGTTTCTGATCTCGGACTCAGTCATTCCCCATGTGTCCAAACGAGTTTGTCCATCTTTGTGATACAATCCTATTCTCTTCATCCCAGCTCCGCGACAATCTGTTTGTTGCGGTTTGCCATAGATTGCGACGAATTTATCACCCGTACAAGATTTTTCACCTTTACACGACCCTACTCGCGCATCAACGCCGCCAGCACGTAGTGTTGATATGAGATAGTCCACATACTCGATGCCTTCGGGTACGTTTAATGTATTATCTTTCAGCTGTCGTGAACGGAGGGGCTGTGGTGGGCACTGAGATCCGCTTAGCGTTGACAGACGGCACATATTTGTTTTCGCTTGTCGTTTGTAGTTTTTTGTGTTTGTGTGAGTATTTTTTA